>Ga0070727_10000181_pt1 | contig 96630 bp, 92 predicted proteins | sample tdAd472_FD_66722 | JGI IMG/M metagenome (GOLD analysis project Ga0070727, IMG submission 66722) | Marine sediment microbial communities from the Atlantic coast under amendment with organic carbon and nitrate - tdAd47.2 | ecosystem: Environmental > Aquatic > Marine > Coastal > Sediment | place... | reverse complement strand
GTGTGAAACCCGGTGTTCAGCGCATCGTAGATCAGCATCCGCCCCGCCAGGCTCTCGCCCAGCCCGAGCAACTCCTTGAGCACCTCGGTCGTCTGCAGCGACCCCATCACACCGGCGAGTGCGCCGAGAATCCCGGCCTCCTCGCAGCGCGGCACCAAATCGGCGGGCGGTGCGTCGGGGAAGATGCAGCGGTAACACGCGGTGGGCGTGTCGTCGTTGCGCCGGAAGGTGAAGAGCTGGCCCTCGAAGCGCAGCATCGCGGCCGCGACCAGCGGTATTCCGGCGCGATAGCAAAGATCGTTCAGCAGGTAGCGCGTGTCGAAATTGTCCGACCCGTCGGCGACGAGATCGTAGCCCGCAAGGATGTCGGCCGCATTCTGTGCGTCGAGGCGCACGTCATGGGTGATGACGTTGATGCCCGGGTTGAGGGCCGCCAGCGTGTCCTTGGCGGACTCGGTCTTCTGCCGGCCGACGGAGCCGGTGGCATGGACGATCTGACGCTGCAGGTTGGTCAGGTCGACTTCGTCGTCATCGACGATGCCGAGCGTGCCCACGCCCGCGGCGGCGAGATACATGAGCAGGGGTGCGCCCAACCCGCCCGCGCCGACCACCAGCACGCGGGATTCGAGCAGTTTCTCCTGTCCCTCCTCACCGACCTCGTCGAGGATCAGGTGACGGGCGTAGCGGTGAAACTGTTCGTCGTTTAGTTCCATGGGTGTCCTTCTAGAGTCCCTCGAACAGGGCGGTGGAGAGGTAACGTTCGGCGAAGGACGGCAGGATCACCACCATCAGTTTGCCCGCCATCTCGTCGCGCATGCCGACCTCGATCGCCGCGGCCAGCGCCGCGCCGGAGGAAATACCCACCGGGATGCCCTCGATCCGGGCCAGCTTGCGCGCCATGACGAAGGCGGTCTCGTTGGCGATCGGCAGCACCTCGTCGTAGATTTTCGTGTTGAGGATGTCCGGTATGAACCCGGTGCCGATCCCCTGGAGCATATGGGGCCCGGCCGGGCCGCCCGACAGGACGGCGCTGTCTTCGGGCTCGACGGCGACGACATGCAGGTTCGGATTGCGTTCCTTCAGCACCTCGGCGGTGCCGGTGATCGTGCCGCCCGTGCCGACGCCGGCCACGAACACATCGACCGCGCCGCCGGTGTCCTTCCAGATTTCTTCCGCCGTGGTGTGCCGGTGGACCTCCGGGTTCGCCGGGTTCTGGAACTGCTGCAGCATGATCGCGTTGTCGGTCGTGTCGACGATCTCCTGGGCCTTCGCGATCGCGCCGGGCATCCGGTCGGCGGCCGGGGTGAGGACCAGTTCCGCGCCGAGTAGGGCGAGCATCTTGCGCCGCTCCTGGGACATGGAGTCCGGCATCACCAGGATGCAGCGGTAGCCGCGCGCGGCACACACGAAGGCCAGCGCGATGCCCGTATTGCCCGACGTGGGCTCAACGATCACCGAGCCTGGGCCGATCTTGCCCTCGGCCTCGGCGGCAGAGATCATCGCGTTGCCGATCCGGTCCTTGACCGAGGCGAGCGGGTTGAAGAATTCGAGCTTGGCCACCAGGTCGGCCTTACAGCCCTCGGCTTCGGCGAGGCGCGGAATGCGGACGAGCGGTGTGGCGCCGATCGTGTCGACGATGGAATCATAGATGTGGCCACGAAACTCGGCCGGTTGGTTCTGTTCGGTGGTGGACATGAAGCGGGTTCCGTAGAATTTGGGTTTGGCCGTGAACTAGATCGTGTAGTCGATACGGTCCGGCTCTTCGCTCTCGACCCCGGCGTCTCGGGCACGGTTGCAAAGATCCTGGATCGTGATCTTCTCAAGTTGTTCCATACAATCCTCGGCCATCTCGCGCCACAGGGGCCGCACGACCTCGATGCCCAGGGGTGAGCCGTCGGCGGCGTCGGTCGGGTCGTCGCGGGCCTCCATCTCGAGGATCACCCGGACGATATCGGCGAGCGTGATGCGGCGGCGCTCGCGGGCCAGCCGGTAGCCGCCGCGGGGGCCGCGCACGCCGGTCAGGACGCCGGCGCGCACCAGATTCTGTAACACCTGCTCGAGATACCGGCGCGGAATGCCCTGGCGGCGCGTGATCTCGCGGCTTTGCACCGGGGCCGGACCCGCGTGGTAGGCGATGTCGAGCACGGCCTCGATGGCAAACAGCGTTTTTCGCGACAGACGGAACATGTTCTAGCCCTTTTGGGTTTTGCTTTTATCTGCCGTGCCGGTCGAGCCGAAGCCCCCGGCGCCGCGCGCGGTGTCCGACAAATTGTCGGTCTCCACCCAGTTGGCCTGGGTCACGGGCGCGATCACCATCTGGGCGATCCGCATGCCCCGGTCGACGGTGAAGGGTGTGTCGCCGTGATTGATGATGATGACGCCGACCTCGCCGCGATAATCCGCGTCGATGGTCCCCGGCGTGTTCACCAGGGAAATGCCGTTGCGCAGCGCCAGGCCCGAGCGCGGCCGGACCTGGGCCTCGTAGCCGGATGGCAGCGCGATCGCCATACCGGTCGGGATCAGCGCGCGCGCGCCGGGTGCCAGCACCACATCGTCCGTCACCGCAGCGCGCAGATCCATGCCGGCGGCGTCTTCAGTCTCATATGACGGCAGTTCCAGATCCGCCCCGTGGGGCAGGCGGGTCACCGCAACTTCGACGGTCTTGCTCATTCGCTCGTTTCCAATGTCATGGCAATGCGCGCGGCGAGGCGGTTCGCGACATCCGCCTTGGACATGCGCGGCCAGTCTTCGACCCCGTCGGCGCTGACCAGGTGAATCGTGTTGTCATCGCCCCCGAAGGTGCCCGTTTCGGGGGACACATCGTTGGCGAGGATCCAGTCGCAACCCTTGCGCTCGCGCTTGGCACGCGCATGTTCGACTACCTGCTCGGTCTCTGCGGCAAAGCCGATGACAAGACCGGGCCGGGTGTTCGTGCCGGCGGCGAGGCTGGCGAGAATGTCGGGATTCTCCGCCATTTCCAGGCGCGGCGGCCCGGCGCCGTTCTTCTTGAGCTTCTCGTCGGCCGCTTTGGCGACCCGCCAGTCGGCGACGGCGGCGGCGCATACCGCCACGTCGGCGGGCAGGGCGGCTTCGCAGGCGGCCAGCATGTCGCGCGCGCTTTCGACCCGGACAACGGTCACGCCGGGCGGGTCGGGCAGGTTTGTCGGACCGGACACCAGTGTGGTGGCCGCACCCCGGCTTGCCAGCGCGGCGGCGATCGCGTGGCCCTGGCGGCCGGATGAGCGGTTGGCGATGAAGCGGACGGGGTCGATCGGTTCGTGCGTCGGGCCGCTGGTGACGAGCGCCCGCCGGCCCGAGAGCGGAGCGCTAGATTGAAAAAAATCCGATACCGCGGCGGCGATGTCGTCGGGTTCCGAGAGGCGTCCGAGGCCATGCTCGCCGCAGGCCATGTCGCCTTCCTCGGGGCCGATCACATGGACGCCGCGTTGCCGCAGCGTTTCGAGATTGGCCTGCGTGGCGGCATGTTCCCACATCCGGACATTCATCGCGGGCGCAACCATGACGTCCTTGTCGGTCGCGAGGAGAACGGTCGAGGCCAGATCGTCGGCCTGTCCGTGGGCCATCTTGGCGAGGATATCGGCGGTGGCGGGGGCCACGACCAGCAGGTCCGCATCACGCGACAGCTGGATATGGCCCATTTCCGCCTCGTCTGTGAGTGAAAACAGCTCGGTGTAGACCTTGTCCTCGCTCAGTGCGGCCAGCGACAGGGGCGTGACGAATTGCGATCCGCCGCGGGTCAGGACGCAGCGCACCGCCGCCCCGCGCTCGCGCAGGCGGCGCACAAGTTCGAGGCTCTTGTAGGCGGCAATGCCACCGCTGACGATCAGCAGGATCCGTTTGCCATGCAACATAGGGAGAATCTCCACATACAGCCCCGTTTGTGGGGGCAGGCGCATAAATTACGAGAAACATATGTAGATAGATAGGGTTTTCCCTGTTCGCGGCAATCTCCGCGTGTCGGCCGGATCAGCCCAGGATTTCTGCGAGAATCATGCCCGTGAGCACGGCCAGGGCCACCCAGATCGGCCATTGGGGCGCTCCTGTGCGTCCGAGGTCGAGACGGACTTCACCGTCGGCGATGCGTGTGGCGGCCTGCTCGATCGCCTCGACGGCCTTGGGCAGCCGGGTGGCGGCGTGGATAACATCGGCGGTTATCTCGGCCAGCCGCGCCTCGGGGCCGCGATGTTCGCGCATCCACTCCTCGACCAGCGGCAGTGCCAGGTGCCACATGTTCAGCTCCGGCGCGAGACGGCGGCCGACGCCTTCGGCGAGCAGCATGGTTTTCTGTAGCAGCAGTAATTCCGGCTGCGCTTCCATGTCGAAGCGTTCGGAGACCTGAAAAAGCTGTGCCAGCAACCTGGCAATGGAGATTTCGCTGGGCGGGCGGTCAAAAATCGGCTCGCCGATGGCCCGTATTGCCTGATGAAATACCAGACGATCGGTGCCGGCCGGGACGTAATTCGCCTGGAAATGCACATCCGCGACGCGTTCATAGTCGCCGGTAACGAAGCCGAGCAGCATGTCGGCGAGGAAATAGCGCGTCCGCCGGTCGATCCGTCCCATGATCCCGAAATCGACGACACACAACGCACCGTCCTCGCGCACGAAGGCGTTTCCGGGGTGCATATCGGCATGGAAGAAGCCGTCGCGAAAGACCTGCAGGAAGAAGGATTCCGATGCCTTGCGCACGATCGCCTCGAGGTCATGCCCCGCCGCGATCAGCGCATCGACATCATGCACCGGGATTCCGGATATCCACTCGGTGGTCAGGACCCGGCGCCCCGTCCGCTCCCAATCGATCGTCGGGACGACATACATCGGGTCGTCTTCGAAATTGCCGTGCAGTTCCGATGCCGCCGCGCCTTCCATGCGCAGGTCCATCTCCCAGCGCAGGCTCTCGGCGAAGGTCTCCACCGCAACCACCGGCTTGAGACGCCGCAGGCGCGGCTGGGTCGATTCGGCGATGTCGGCGATCCAGCGGAACAGGTCCAGGTCGCGTTCCACGGCGCGCTCGATGCCTGGCCGCAGGATCTTGACCGCGACGTCGCGCGTTTCCGGCCCGGTGGGCGCGTCGTCCGCCGCATCTTCGTCGTCCCCGACGGCCACGCGGACCCGGGCGAAGTGAACCTGTGCAATCGACGCCGCGGCCACGGGCGTGTCGTCGAAATACTCGAACATATCGTCGACCGGGCGCTCGAATTCGGCCTCGATGGCGGCGCGGGCCTCGGCGCTTGAGAATGGCGGCAGCCGGTCCTGCAGGCTCGACAGATCATTTGCGATGCTTTCGCCCACCAGATCGGGCCGCGTGCTCAGCATCTGGCCGAATTTGATGAAACTGGGCCCCAAATCCTGGAGTGCGCGCGCCAGACGCTCGCCGGGGCGTAGATCACGGATGCCGGGGGCGGTGCGGAAGCCGGACAAAACGCGCGCGGCGAATACCAGGCCGCCGGTGGCCGGCAGCCAGTCGGCGGGAAACAGCGCATCGTAACGCGCCAGGGTGCGCGCGATGGCAATCAGCCGGAGGATGTTTCGCAAGGCCCTGAGCATGGCAGATCAGATCCGGCGCGCGGTGTGAATGGCCGCGATACCGCCCGACAGGTTGCGGACCCGCACGGCCTCAAGCCCGGCCGCACGGATCATGTCGCGATAGGTATTCTGGTCGGGGAATTGCCGGATGCTTTCGGCGAGATATCGGTAGGCCGCCTCGTCCCGGGCGACCCGTTTGCCGAGCCAGGGCAGGACCGAGAAGGAGTAGCGGTCATAGATTTCGTCCAGCACGGGCAGGACGACCTGGCTGAATTCGAGGCACAGGAACTGCCCGCCGGGGCGCAGCACGCGGCGCGCCTCGGCCAGCGCGGCGGGGATGTCGGTGACATTGCGCATGCCAAACGCGATCGTATAGGCGTCGTAGCTCGAATCCGGTGCGGGCAGCGCTTCCGCGTCGCCGCAGACCCAGCGAATGCCGTCGTCGCGCTCGAGAATCCCGCGGTCGATGGCGCGGTCCCGGCCGACCGCGAGCATGTCGGCGTTGATGTCGCAGATGGTGATCCGGGTGCCCGGCCGGGCTTTTTCTCGAATGCGGAAGGCGATATCGCCCGTGCCACCGGCGACGTCGAGGACCTGGAGGTCCGGCCGCTGGGCGACCATGCCGACGAATACCGACTTCCAGAACCTGTGAACCCCGAGGCTCATCAGGTCGTTCATCAGGTCGTAGCTGCCGGCCACGGAGGAGAAGACATCGCGCACACGTCCGCTCTTCTCCGAGACGGGAACGTCCTCGAAGCCAAAATGCGTGGTGTCGTGCGGCGATTTCTGGCCAGGTTCGCGCATAGCCGGGGGAACATATCGGACGAGGGCCTCGGGCGGCAAAAGAAAAGCCGCCCCGTCACAATGTGCATGATAAGACAGGTGCGCTTGAGATCCGCCGCCGGATGCCGATATGCCCGAACTGCCAGAAGTCGAAACCGTCGTCCGTGGCCTGCGCCCTGCGCTTGAGGGCAAGCGCCTCACGCGGGTTGAACTGCGGCGGCCCGACCTGCGGTTTCCGTTTCCCGCAGGTTTCGCCGACAGCCTCACGGGCCGCACCGTTACCGAGGTGGCGCGGCGCGCGAAATATATTCTCATCCGCCTCGACAGCGGCGAGACATGGCTTGCCCATCTGGGGATGTCCGGGCGCTTTACTGTCGTGCCGGGTGCGACCGCAAGCGCGGGCCAGGCGGGGCACAATTCCGGCTGGGCGCTGGCGGAGAAGCATGACCATGTTCTGGTCGAGATCGAGGATGGCGGGCGGGTCATATACAATGACACGCGCCGGTTCGGTTTTATGGACCTGATCGCACCCGGCGGCGAAGCGGCCAGCCCGCATCTGCGCGCGCTTGGGCCGGAACCCCTGTCGGACCAATTCTCCCGGGACCATCTGGCGGGTGCGCTGCGCGGCAAGCGAACGCCGATCAAGGCGGCGTTGCTCGATCAGAGGGTCGTCGCCGGGATCGGCAATATCTACGCCTGCGAGGCCTTGTGGCGGGCCGGAATAAGCCCCCGGCGAAGCGCCCATACGATTGCGGGCCGCCGCGCAGAACGGCTCGTTGACGCGGTCCGCGAGGTCCTGGCCGAAGCGATCGAAGCCGGCGGATCCTCGTTGCGGGACTATGTCCAGACCGATGGGGAACTCGGCTATTTCCAGCATCGCTGGGCCGTCTATGACCGGGCGGGTGAGGCCTGTGCCAAATGCGTCGAGGCGGGGATCGAGGATTGCCGGATCGGCCGGATCGTACAATCCGGCCGATCCACTTTCTATTGCTCTCGGCAGCAACGGTGAGCTAAGAGCGGCATTATGTTGCCTTGCACAAAAATGCTTCCGCGTGTTGCGGTGATGTTGTTGTCGGCATTGTTCGTGCTGGCCGCGCCAGCCGCCCCGGCGATCGCGCAGGGGCCGGCCTATCTCGCGGATGTCGATGATTTGCCCCTGGCGCCGGGTCTGGTTGAGGATGCGGATGCACGGGTTGCGTTCGACAAGCCGGAGGGCCGGATCGTCCAGGCTGTGGCGGGCGGGCGCGCAGACCCGGCCGCTGTGCGTACCTTCTATGCCGAGACCTTGCCGGGGCTGGGCTGGCAGCCGGATGCGGAACACAGCTGGACGCGCGGCACGGAGACGTTGCGCGTGGATGTGGAAGCGAAGAACGGCAGCGCTATCGTCCGCTTTTCCATTGCACCCAGCGCACCTTAGGCGGGCGCATCAAGAGCGCGCGCCGGGCGGGAAACGCGGAATTCAAAATCTATTCAAACGTCAGATCGAGGAGGCCCGTCATGGCCTATGAAAATATTGAAGTGGAAACACACGGCCATGTCGGCGTCGTCCGGTTGAACCGACCCAAAGCGCTGAACGCCCTGTGCGACGCACTGATCGGTGAACTGGGCCAGGCGTTCGATGCGTTCGAAGCCGATGAAAATATCGGCTGCATCATTCTCACAGGCTCCGAGAAGGCCTTTGCGGCAGGTGCCGACATCAAGGAAATGGCGGAAAAATCCTATATGGATGCCTACCTTGCGGACTTCATCACCGTTGGCTGGGAGCGCGTGACAACCTGCCGCAAACCGGTTGTCGCAGCTGTGGCCGGATACGCCCTGGGTGGGGGCTGCGAACTGGCGATGATGTGCGATTTCATTATCGCGGCGGACAATGCGAAATTTGGTCAACCCGAGATCACCATCGGCACCATTCCCGGTGCCGGCGGCACACAGCGCCTGACCCGCTTCGTGGGCAAGTCGAAGGCGATGGAGATGGTTCTGACGGGGCGGATGATGGATGCCGAAGAGGCCGAGCGTGCGGGGCTGGTCAGCCGGGTGGTGCCGCTGGAATCGCTGATGGATGAGGCGATGCAGGCCGCCAACACGATCAGCGGCCTGTCTCGCCCTGTCGTGATGATGGCCAAAGAGGCGGTCAACCGGGCCTATGAGAGCACCTTATCGGAGGGGGTGCGTTTCGAACGGCGACTGTTCCATTCCACCTTTGCGACCGAGGATCAGAAGGAAGGCATGGCGGCGTTTGCCGAAAAGCGGCAACCCAACTTCAAGAACAGGTAGGAGCTTGGGGGTGGGCCGCGCTTGGCGCGGCCGAATTCCTTCGTATTTCAGTCCGTTGCGACCTTGACGGGCCTCCAGTCCGGGTCTATACACCGCGCCCGAACACGCAATCGATTTCGAGAAGCAATATGGCCAATCATCATTCGGCAAAAGTGCGCATTCGGCGCAACGAACGCCGCGCTACGATCAACGGAAACCGGATCGGGCGTATCCGCACCCATGTGAAGCTGGTCGAGACGGCCATCGCCGCGGGCGACAAAACGGCCGCCGCGGCCGCGTTGCGTGCTGCGCAGCCGGAAATGCAACGCGGTGCGCAGAAGGGCGTGATGCATGCCAACACGGTATCGCGAAAGCTGTCCCGCTTGTCGGCGCGTATAAAGGCCTTGTCGTAACCAACGACCCTGTCAGCATTTTTACCGACCGCGCCCTTATGGCGCGGTTTTTATTTGCCTGCATGGCGGCCGTCCGGCGCGCGAAATTTTCGTGTTTTTTTATGGATTCGGCCTTTTGACCAGTTGCTAGTCCCGACCTCTCACGCTATGTTCGACCTTGCCTTACGGGACCGAGGAAGCAGTAAAACGCAATACTCGGTCAGTGGAATATCGGACAAATACAGAAGAGGATTTCGAGAGACTAAGTTGGAATAAATACAACTAAGTCTCCCGAGGGAAAATTGTGTCTGGGAGCAGTAAAAAGCCGGTTCTAACAAATAAATATAAGTAAAACTGGTTTTGCATATGCGGGTGGGCGCTTTCGTCGTCACCGCGACTTCTTTCCTGATCCTGTCGTCATTCAGGCGCTTCTATCCGGTACTTTCGCTGCTGCCTGTTTGGCGCGGGGGTAGGCAGTGTTGTGTCCTTGGGGTGTTTTCCCGTGACATGACTGGTCCGTCGCGTTGCTGCGGGCGGTGTGCGTCCACACCGTTGCGGGGCAATGATTTGGGTGCCGTGTGACCGATCCTGGCGGAGGGCGTGCGGCGATGTTTATGTGGTCGAGTTCACGGAGATTATCGCCAGATGAGTGAGCAGTGGGGGCAAAACGACGGAACTCTGACTGAGCAGTGGACCCGGGTGCGTGCGAAGCTGCGCAACGATGTCGGGGAGGCTGCGTTCAACAGCTGGTTGAAGCCGTTGACGCTCGGAGATTTCAATGCGGGCCGCTTACGGGTGGCCGTGCCGACGCGCTTCATGCGCGATTGGATTGATCAGAATTACGGCACGCGTCTGACCGAATTGTGGGCGGACGAAAATGATACCGTCCAGTCGGTCGAGATTATCGTTGAGCCATCCCAGACCATTGTTCAGGCGGGAGCCCCGCCGCGTCAGCCGCTGGCGCAACGCATCGAGTCCGAGGCCGCACCGCGAGATTCCGAAGCGGCTGCCGGTGCGACCCCGGGAAGCCCCTCCGAGAACGGAATTGGTGATATCCGCGCGGCGCTCGACGAACGCTTCAAGTTCGGCAATTTTGTCGTTGGGCGCTCCAACGAGCTGGCTCATGCTGCGGCGCGGCGGGTTGGTGAGGCCAAGGCGGTCCCGTTCAACCCGCTCTTCCTTTATGGCGGTGTCGGTCTGGGCAAGACCCATTTGATGCATGCGATCGCCTGGCACCTCACCGAGCGTGAGCCGCAGCGGCGGGTGCTCTACATGTCCGCCGAGAAGTTCATGTATCAGTTCATTCGGGCGCTGCGTTACCGCACGATCATGGACTTCAAGGAGCAGTTCCGTTCCGTCGACGTGCTGATGATCGATGACATCCAGTTCATCGCCGGCAAGGATTCGACCCAGGAGGAATTCTTCCACACCTTCAATGCGTTGGTGGACCAAAACCGGCAGATCATCGTGTCGGCCGACAAGTCGCCGTCCGACCTTGAGGGCATGGAAGAGCGGCTCAAATCCCGCCTCGGTTGCGGCCTTGTGGCCGATATTCACCCGACGGATTACGAACTTCGCCTCGGCATTCTGCAGGCGAAGGCTGAGCATATCGGGGCCGAGATTCCCGACAAGGTGCTGGAGTTCCTGGCGCACAAGATTACCTCGAACGTCCGTGAGCTCGAGGGCGCACTCAATCGTATCGTCGCGCACACGACGCTGGTGGGCCGGCCCGTGACCCTGGAGACGACCCAGGATGTTCTCCACGATCTGCTGCGGGCCAATGACCGGCGCGTGACCATCGAAGAAATCCAGAAGCGTGTGGCGGAACATTTCAATATCCGCCTGGCGGACATGCACTCGGCACGTCGCGCGCGTGCGGTTGCGCGGCCGCGTCAGGTCGCGATGTATCTGGCCAAGCAGCTGACGTCGCGTTCGCTGCCGGAGATCGGACGGAAGTTCGGCGGGCGGGATCACACCACGGTCATGCATGCGGTTCGCAAGGTCGAGGAGTTGCGTTCGGCCGACGCCGGATTCAACGAGGATGTCGAGTTGCTGCGCCGGATGCTGGAAATCTGAACACCACATTCCTGGTTGTTTCGTAAGACCTTGAAATGAAATAGTTATTTCGCCCGTACGCGTAAGCGTTTCGGGGGCGATTTGCCTGTCGAATCAGGCCGTATTTGCTATACTCTTAACACTTCAGAATTTGCCCAGATTTCCCGGATTTCCGGGCGCTCGCGACAAGTGAGTCAAACCGCGTCGCATCCTGCGTTACACCCCATTCCGGGGAGCCGCATCCGGGGCCGAAAAGGACCGACAAAGAATGAAACTGACCATCGAGCGTGCGACGTTCCTCAAGGCATTGGCGCATGTCCAAAGTGTTGTCGAGCGACGCAACACGATCCCGATTCTCGCCAATGTTCTTCTGGATGGGAAAAATGGCAGTTTGACGCTCAGCGCGACCGACATGGATCTCGCGATCAACGAGACCGTCCCGGCCGAAACCGATCAGGAGGGTGCGACCACTGCCCCCGCGCATACGCTCTACGATATCGTGCGCAAGCTCCCGGACGGGGCCCAGGTCGAGATCGAAACCGATGCCGCCGCGGGCCAGTTGCTGATCAGGGCCGGCCGGTCGAAGTTCAATCTGGCGACGCTCCCGGTCGAGGATTTCCCGACCATGAGCGGTGGCGACATGCCCCATACCTTCACCCTTGAGGCGGAGGAGTTGCGCACGTTGGTCGATCGCACGCGATTTGCGGTCTCGACCGAGGAAACCCGCTACTACCTCAACGGTATTTTCCTGCATGCCGCCGATCAGGACGGGACAAACGTGTTGCGTGCCGTGGCAACCGATGGGCACCGGCTGGCCCGCGTGCAGCTGCCGATGCCCGATGGCGGTGATGGGATTCCCGGGGTCATCGTGCCGCGCAAGGCGATCGGCGAACTGCGCAAGCTGATCGAGGAAACGACGGATCCGATCGAGATTGCGCTGTCCGACACGCGCATTCGCATGACCTTTGATGATGCGGTGCTCACGTCGAAGCTGATCGACGGCACCTTCCCCGATTACGAGCGGGTGATCCCGAAGGACAACGACAAGATTCTTTCCGTCGACCGGGGCGCGTTTGCCCAGGCGGTGGACCGGGTATCGACCATCTCGTCGGAGAAGAGCCGGGCCATCAAGCTCGCGGTCGGGCCGGGTCAGCTGACCCTGTCGGCCACGAGTGCGGAGAACGGCAGCGCGTCCGAAGAGCTCGAAGTGTCTTATGACGAGACCGAAATCGAAATTGGTTTCAACTCGCGCTACCTGCTCGATATCACCGCCCAGATCGAAAACGACAATGCGGAGTTCGTGTTGGCGGACGCGTCGTCGCCGACGATCGTCCGCGACAGCGGAGACGAGAGCGCGCTTTATGTCCTCATGCCGATGCGCGTCTAGCCGCGCGTGGTGATGATGACCCTCGACGACAGGCCGGGCACTGGCAAAGACGTCCCGACAGGCGGCGTATTGCGGGTGCCGGGCCATGTCGCACGGCTGGATCTGACCAATTTTCGCAGTTATCCGGCGTTGCGCCTCGAAGTCGGGCCTTCGCCCGTCGTGCTGACCGGCGCCAACGGTGCCGGCAAGACGAACCTACTGGAGGCCTTGTCGTTTCTGGCGCCGGGACGGGGGCTTCGCCGGGCGGCGCTGCCGGACGTGGCGCGCGTCCATGCGGGGGCCGCTGCGCCGGGCTGGGCCGTGGCCGCGCGCATTGAGGGGCGGGATGGCGCGGTCGCCCTCGGTACCGGGATGGAGGCGAGTGTCGGTGGGGGGGCGGCCCGTCGCGCCGTGCGCATCGACGGTGAACCTGCCCGCGGACAAGCGGCCTTCGCCGAGCGGATCAGTATGATTTGGCTTGCCCCGGATATGGATCGCTTGTTCATGGAGGGCGGCAGTGGACGTCGGCGGTTCGTCGACCGCATGGTCTATGGCTTCGATCCCGAACATGCCCGCCGTATTGCGGTTTATGAGCAGGCCATGCGGGGGCGCCAGAAGCTTCTGCGCGACGGTTCGGGCGACAGTGTGTGGCTTGCGGCCGAAGAAGAGACGATGGCGACAACCGGCATCGCAATTTCCGCCGCGCGGCGCGAGGCGGTCGTGCGTCTCGACGCGGCGATTGCGGCAGAAGCAGATGCCCGTACGCGAACATTCCCGAGCGCGGGTTTGGCGTTCGAGGGTGAAGTCGAGGCCTGGCTCACCGCCGGGCCGGCGCTCGAGGCCGAGGATCGTTTGCGCGACACGCTGGCGGCGGGGCGCGCCCGTGATGCGGATGCCGGGCGGGCGTTGCATGGCCCGCACCGCAGCGATCTGGTGGTTCACAACCATGACAAGGATATGGCTGCGGCCTTGTGTTCGACAGGCGAACAGAAGGCATTATTGATCGCTATCGTGCTGGCCCACGCCCATTTGTTGGGTCTGACGCGCGGTGCCGCGCCGGTCCTGCTGCTGGACGAAGTTGCCGCCCATCTCGACGAGGAGCGCCGTGCGGCCCTCGCGGAACGCATCCTGTCCCTCGGCGCACAGGCGTGGCTGACCGGGACCGACCGGCGGCTGTTCGAGGCCTTTGGCGCGGATGCGCAGATATTCGAAGTGAACGCCGGCGCAGTGGCGTCGGATACAGGAGACTCGCGATGAGCGATACCCCCGAGACAGACGCAGAGGTCAACACCGAAGAAGCCGATTATGGCGCCGATTCGATCAAGGTGCTGCGCGGTCTGGACGCGGTGCGCAAGCGGCCGGGCATGTATATCGGCGACACCGATGACGGTTCGGGGTTGCACCATATGGTCTATGAGGTCGTGGACAACGCGATCGACGAGGCGCTCGCCGGCCATTGCGACACGGTCGATGTCACCCTCAATCCCGACGGGTCCGTGACGGTTGTCGACAACGGCCGCGGTATTCCGGTCGCAATCCATGACGAAGAAGGCGTGTCGGCGGCCGAGGTCATCATGACCCAGCTGCATGCGGGCGGGAAGTTCGACCAGAATTCCTACAAGGTGTCGGGCGGTCTGCACGGTGTGGGCGTATCGGTCGTGAACGCGCTTTCCGAGTGGCTGGAAATGCGTATCTGGCGTGAGGGCAAGGAACACAAGCTGCGCTTCGCCCATGGTGAGCCTGTCAATTCACTCGAGGTGGTCGGGGATGCCCCGGATGCCGACGGCTCCCCGCTGACCGGCACAGAAATTACATTCCAGCCGTCGACCGAAACATTCACGATGACCGATTTCGATCGCGACACGCTGGAGCACCGGCTGCGCGAACTCGCGTTCCTGAATTCCGGCGTGACATTGGTGCTCACCGATGCACGCGGTGTGGAGCCGGTGCGCTCGGAGATGTTCTACGAGGGCGGCCTCAAGGCGTTCGTCGAATATGTCGACCGCAACCGGCAGGGCATCGCGGGCGAGGTAATGCATATCATCGGCGAGAAGGACGATGTGGTCGTCGAAGTCGCGCTGCAGTGGAACGACAGCTATCACGAGACGATGCTGTGCTTCACGAACAACATTCCGCAGCGCGATGGCGGCACCCATCTGGCCGGATTCCGGGGGGCACTGACCCGCACAATCAACAACTATGCGAACGAAAGCGGGTTGGCGAAGAAGGCGAAGCTCGCGATCACGGGCGACGACGCCCGCGAGGGGCTGACCTGCGTGCTGTCGGTCAAGGTGCCGGACCCGAAATTCTCGTCCCAGACCAAGGACAAGCTCGTCTCATCGGAGGTGCGTCCGATTGTCGAATCGACCGTCGGTGACCGGCTGGGCCAGTGGTTCGAAGAACACCCCAACGAGGCGCGTGCGGTCGTCGAGAAAATCATCGAGGCGGCGGCGGCCCGCGAGGCGGCCCGCAAGGCGCGTGAACTCACCCGCCGCAAGGGAGCGCTCGATATGGCGTCCCTGCCGGGCAAGCTTGCCGATTGCCAGGAACGCAATCCCGAAAAGGCGGAAATGTTCATCGTCGAGGGTGACAGCGCCGGCGGATCGGCCAAGCAGGGGCGCGACCGGCGTTTCCAGGCGATTTTGCCGCTGCGCGGCAAGATCCTGAATGTCGAGCGCGCGCGTTTCGACAAGATGCTGTCCTCGGCCGAAATCGGTACGCTCATTACGGCACTGGGAACCGGGATTCGCGACGATTTCGACATCGAGAAGCTGCGCTATCACAAGATCATCATCATGACGGATGCGGATGTTGACGGCTCGCACATCCGGACCCTGCTGCTGACCTTCTTCTATCGCCAGATGCCCGAGATCGTTGAGCGTGGGCATCTGTACATCGCCCAGCCGCCGCTCTATCGGGTGCAGCGCGGTCAATCGGCGGTCTACCTCAAGGATGACCATGCGATGGAGGATTATCTGATGGACACCGGCCTGGGCGATACCGTGCTCAATCTGAGCGACGGGACCCAGCGCTCCGGGGCCGATCTGCGCAGCCTGCTCGATGTCGCACTGGAGGCGCGCAAGCTGATCCAGCCTCTGACGGTATATTTGCCGAACGAAACGGTTGTGGAGCAGGCGGCGATCGCTGGCGCCCTCAACCCCGACCTGATTGCCGACCGAGAACGCGCATCGGAGGCCGCGCAGGCCATCGCGTGGATGCTTGATCGGTTGTCCGACCGCCTGGAACGGGGCTGGCGGGGCGCACAACGCGAGGATGGCGCGCTGACATTCGCGCGCACGCTGCGTGGTGTCACCGAATCCCTCGTCATCGACGACCGGATCATCAATTCATCCGAAGCGCGGCGCCTGAACGAGCTTTGGGGCGATTTGCGCGACACCTATGTCGAGCATTCGCGGCTGGTTGCGAAGGACCAGGAACACACCATCACCGGCCCGCTGACATTGCTTCAGGCCGTGTTCGAGGCCGGGCGCAAGGGCATCTCGATGCAACGCTACAAGGGCCTCGGGGAGATGAACCCGGATCAGCTGTGGGAGACCACGCTCGACCAGAATGCCCGTGCGCTGCTCCAGGTTCGGGTTGCGCAGGCGGATGCTGCCGGCAATATCTTCGAGACCCTGATGGGGGACGACGTTGAACCACGGCGCAACTTCATCCAGGAGAATGCGCTCAAGGTCGCGAATCTCGACGTATAGCCCCCGCAGGTGTTTCGCCACAATTCGGCCAATCGCGTGCGCCAGTCTCTGCGCCCATGAGTAAATCGCCCAAAAAGAAAACCGGAAAGTCCGGAAAGGCAACGCCGGGCAAACGCTCGCCCAAGGCGGCTGCGCAGCCCGAGCTGCGGTCGAGCCTGTTCTGGCGCGTGACCAAATGGTCGCTGGTACTCGGCATCTGGGGTGGAATCGCCCTGGCCGGCATTCTCGCCTGGTTCGCCTGGAATCTGCCCGCCGTGGACGCACTTGGCCCGACCGTCGACAAGGCGCGCCGTCCCGGTGTCACGATCGTCGCGGCGGACGGCTCGTTGGTGGGAGGTTACGGAGACCTGTATGGCGCGCGGCTGACCGTCAACGAGTTGCCGCCCCAACTGGTGCAGGCGGTCGTGGCCATCGAGGATCGTCGTTTCTTTGAACATCCCGGTGTCGATCTTCGCGGCGTGCTGCGTGCGGCCATGGCGAATGTGCGTGCCGGCGGTGTCGTACAGGGTGGTTCGACCCTGACCCAGCAGCTCGCCAAGAACCTGTTTCTCACCCCGGAACGCTCGTTCGACCGAAAGATTCGTGAGTTGATCCTCGCGCTCAATCTGGAACGTCGTTTCGAGAAGGACGAGCTGCTCACGATCTACCTCAACCGGGTGTATCTCGGCGCGGGTACCTATGGGGTCGAGGCGGCCGCCCAACGCTATTTCGGCACCTCCGCACGCGATATCGACACCTATCAGGCGGCGATACTGGCCGGATTGCTGCGCGCGCCGTCGCGCCTGAACCCCGACAACAGCGAAGTTGCTGCACACAGACGCGCGCAGACAGTGTTGCAGGCGATGGCGGACGCGGGGTTCCTGCGTCCCGGCGAGGCGGAACGGATCGCCAGGACCAAACGGCCCGGGCGTGGTGACGCGGCGTTGCCGCGGCCGCGTGTGACCGGCGAGGCGCGACGATATTTTGCCGACTGGGTGCTCGAGCGGGCCGCCGGTTATGCCGGGACGACCGGTGCGGATCTGGCGGTTGAGACGACCCTTGATCCCGAACTTCAGGCCCGCGCCGAAGCGGCGATCGCGCGCGCGGACACCAAGGGCTCCCAAGTGGCGCTGGTTGCCATGCGCACCGACGGGGCGGTGCTGGCGATGATTGGTGGGCGGCGTTACGGCGAAAGCCAATTCAACCGGGTGACGCGCGCATTGCGCCAGCCCGGATCGGCGTTCAAGCCGATCGTCTATCTCCCGGCGCTCGAGTCCGGCATGACGCCGGACAGCCCGGTGCTCGATGCCCCGATCACGGTCGACGGCTGGACACCGAAAAACTTCTCCGGCGGGTTCCGGGGCGAGGTGACCCTGCGCGAAGCGGTGGCACGCTCACTGAATACCGTGGCGGTACGCGTGGCCGAGGATATCGGCCGCGAGCGGGTTGTTCAGTCGGCCCGGCGGCTGGGGATCACGGCACCGCTGACACCCCATCCCTCGATCGCACTGGGTGCCGGCGAGGTTACGCCGCTCGAGCTCACCGCCGCCTATGCCGTGTTTGCCAATGGCGGCTTCGCGGTGGAGCCATATGGCATTTCCGAAGTGCGTCAGGGTGGAGAGGTCGTGTTTCGCCGCACAACCCGCGCACCGCGTCGGGTGATCACGGCGGCGGCGGCGAACCAAACAACCGAGATGCTGCGTGCTGTCATTGAGTGGGGCACGGGCCGAAAAGCAAAGATCGACCGGCCGGCCGCCGGAAAATCCGGCACCAGCCAGGATTTCCGTGACGCCTGGTTTGTCGGATATGCCGGTGACCTGGTCGTGACGGTCTGGGTGGGTAATGACAACAACACGCCGACCGACCGCATCACCGGTTCGAGTATTCCGGCGACGATCTGGAAGAATTTCATGTCGACGCCGCTTGCCGCGTCCGTCGAGAGTCCCGCGCGCGCGCCTGCACCTGCGGGCGCGCGGCCGACGCGTGAACGGATTGATCCGACCTTCATCGAGCGGCAGACCGACTAGACGCCGTTCGGGCCAGCTACCTGGATTCGCTGCGTTTCATCGGCAGCCAGATCATCGCGACGAATACAACAAACGCGAAGACGCCCGATGTCCCCATGATTGTCGCAAGCAGGAATGTCTGGTCGAAAGCGAAGATTGCCAGCGCCATCGAGAGCAGGCCGGCCGACACATATTGGGCGAGGCCCAGTAGTGAAGCGGCGGCACCGGCCATATGGGGGTAGGGCGATATCGCCCCCGCCTGAATGTTCGGCTGCGACATGCCCATGCCGAAGAAGTACACGACAGTGGGCAGGATGATCGACCAGATGGAGATCACGTCCGACCAGATCAGGGCGAAGACCAGCGCGCCGCCGGCCGCGGTGCAGAAGGTCCCCATCAGGCACATCCGCTCGATCCCCACATAGCGCACGATCCGGCTGCCCAGAAACGCGCCGGACATGAATCCGACGGAGGCAAAGCCAAACGACAGACCGAAGGCGGTGGGCGACATGCCGAGCTGATCGACCAATACGAAGGACGCGCCCAGCAGATAGGCAAACAGCCCGCTGAAATTGCCGATAATCGTCAGCACATATCCCGCATAAGTGCGGCTGGAGAGCATGGATGCGAAATTGGCCAGCATCTGGCTGATGCGGGTTGCGGACGGATCGGGTGTCTTGTTGGTCTCCGGCAGCATCACGATGACCAGCAGCATCGCCGACGCGCCGAAGCCGGTGAGAATCCAGAAATTCGCCCGCCAGCCGAGCCAGACGACGATGAAACCGCCGAGCACCGGCGCGATGACCGGTGCGATCGCCACCACCGTTGTCACCACCGAATACATCCGCGCGGCTTCTTCACGCGTGAACATGTCGCGGACGACGGCGCGCGCGACGACCGGGCCCGCCGCGGCCCCGATCGACTGGAACAGGCGGAAGACGATGAGCTGCTCGACGCTGGTCGCCAAGGCGCATGCGACGCTGGCGACGAGGTATATGCACGTCCCGAACATGATCGTCGGCTTGCGGCCGAACCGGTCCGAGACGGGTCCGAAGATGGTCTGGGCGAGGGCATAGCCGACCATATAGACGCTCAGAGTCAGCTGTATCGATTCCGCGTCGGTCATCAGGTCGCGGGCCATGATCGGAAAGGCGGGCAGGTAAAGGTCGATCGTCATCGGCGCAAACGAAACCAGGAGCCCCAGCAACAGGGTCATGGCCAACCGCCCCGGCATGGGGGGCTCAGCTCTGCGTGACAGGTTCATAGAAGTTCGATCGTGTTGCCGCTGGCCGCTTCGGCATCGGCCGGGTCATGGGTGACCAGCAATGTCGGGATGCCGTTGGCGCGGGCATGGTCGAAGACGAAACCGCGGATGCGGTCGCGCAGCTCGACATCGAGCTTCGAGAAGGGCTCGTCCAAAAGCAGCGCGCGCGGGCGCGACAGCAGGGTGCGCATCAGGGCCACGCGTGTGCGCTGACCGCCCGACAGGGTCGCGGGGTCGCGGTCGGCCATGCCGGCGAGCCCGGCTTCGGCAAGTGCGGTCTCGATCTGCGCGTGACGGGTCTCGCGGCCGCGAACCTCGGGTGGCAGTCCGAAGGCGAGGTTGTCGCCGACCGAGAGATGCGGGAACAGCAGGTCGTCCTGGAACAGGATGCCGACATGGCGCTGTTCGGGTGGCAATCCGTCGAGCGCGTTCCCGGCGAGCGTGACTGCGCCGCGCGGCACAAAGGCGGGTGCCAGCGTGCCGCAGATATAGGCAAGCAGTGAAGACTTTCCGCAGCCGCTGGGGCCCATCACCGTGGCGGCCTCGCCGGCCGGGACGACCAGCTCGAGCGGCGCGAAAAGCCGTTCGCCCTTGAGCGACAGCGACACGTCGTGCAGTTCGAGGGAACCGTCTGCGGTGAGCGTCATCTGGAAATGGTCCGGTCGGGGTGTGGCACGCGATGATCGGCAGAATACCGGTGAAACCGAGCCGTGACAGCCCCATCACATGCTTTGTGAGAATGCCAGCTGCCTACCCGATGGCTTTACGGCCCCCGGCGCAACCGATAAGACGGTTGGGTGCCCGGGCATTGAACGCTTCCGGGGTGAATTGAAGGGGGAAGCATCAATGAACAACTCGGCCTCGGCGGGCAGCGCCCTCAAGTGGCTGCCGCTGCTCCTCTTGCTGGTGCTCGGCGCGATCTGGGGCGGCAACCCATCTTTCTCGAAAGCCCTTGTGACGAGTGGTATATCGCCCGCCGCCGTCGTGTTCTGGCAGACCCTGGGCGCCGGTATACTGCTCTCGATCGTCTGTATTGCACGGCGTACGCCGATCCGGCTTGGCCGCCGCGCCATCATTTACTATCTCGTGATCGGTGTGATCGGCATCGACCTTGCCTACATCATGCTCGTCTTCTCCGTGCGCCATCTGACCGTCGGCTATGTGTCCGTCCTGGTGCTTTTCTCGCCGCTTTTGACCTATGTGTTTGCCATCCTCTTGCGTATCGAGCGGATCAATCTGCTGCGCGGTCTCGGTATCGTCGTCGGGTTTGCCGGCGCCGCGGTTCTCGTTGTTCCGGATGGCAGCCTGCCGTCACCGGACCTCCTGGGGGTAGCCCTGCTCGCCTTCATCGTGCCGGCGGGCTATGCGACCGCGAATATTTTTGCCGAATGGGGTCGGCCTGCCGATGCGGACAATGTCGCACTGGCTGCCGGAACGATGTTTGCGGCCGCAGGCGGCGCGTTGATCACGACGCTCGTCGCCGGAAACTTCCATCCGGTCTGGATCGATTTCGCGCAGCGTGAGGTAATCCTGTTCGGATTCGCGCTCGCGACGGCGATCGCATTCCTGATCTTCTACCTCATCGTTGCACTCGCGGGCGCCGTCTATCTGGGCCAGGTCGGTTACATCGTCACCCTGACCGGGGTTGGCTGGGGGGTGCTGTTCTTCGGCGAGACCGTGTCCGTCTGGCTCTGGGTGGCCATCGCGATCGTTGCGGTGGGTGTCGGGATGGTCAATCTCGGCAAAAAGACACCGGCGTGAACCGTTCGCTACGGAGACCTCGACGATGAATGTCCGCACGTTGCCGCTCATTCTGCTGGTGGCCTTGAGCGTCCTGTGGGGGCTTGGACCCTCAATCGTCAAGTTCGTTGCGCTCGATGGTGTGCCGCCGCTGGGCATGGTCGTCTGGCAGACCGGCATTGCCGGGTTTGTCCTGCTGGGGATTTGCCTCCTGCGCCGGGTACCGCTGATCTTCGACCGGCGTCATATGCGTTACTATCTGGCCATGGGCTGGGTCGGGCTGGCGCTGCCCAACACCAATATGGTGTTCGTGATGCGCGAGCTGCCGGTGGCGCTGATGGGCGTCATCATCATCACCGCGCCCGTGATCACATATGTCGTGGCGCTTCTGATCCGCCTGGAAACCTTCACGCCCATGCGTGCGGCCGGCGTTGTGCTGGGCTTCGCCGGTGCGGCGGTTCTGGTCCTGCCCAGCGGCAGTCTGCCCTCGCCGGAGCTGTTGCCGACTGCGTTGCTGGCCTTCGTAACGCCGGCGCTGTGGGCCACCAGCAACGTCATCGCCGAGGTCTGGCGGCCAAAGGATGGCGACACGTTTGCGCTGGCGATGGGGACCATGTTCACCGCCGCTTCCGGCGCTCTCGTCGTGGCGCTGTTGACCGGGACCTTCCATCCGATCTGGGTCGATTTCGGCGCGAGTGACTGGGTGATCCTCGCCTATGCCGGGACGACGGTCTGCGCCTTCGCCCTGTTCTATACGATCGTCAAGCTGGCCGGCGCGGTCTACCTCGCGCAGGTCGGCTATCTGGTGCCGATCATGGGGGTCGGCTGGGGCGCCTGGTTCTACGGTGAGGAACCGACCGTCTGGCTGTGGCTCGCCATGGCGCTCGTCTTCGCCGGTGTCGCGCTGGTTAATCTCGGCAAGAAGCCGGCGTCACAGAAATCCGACGCCGGCGCATCGGACTAGACCAAGCTCTAGGCGGCCAGCTTGAAGGAGGCCGCCGCGAGACGTTCGCAAACCGTTGCCAGGTCGGCGGTGCTCGCCGGGGTAAATGGCGGGCGCAGATGGGCGAAGCCCGGGTCATTCCGCTCCTGAGCGTGGTAGGCCTTCATCACCGGGATGGCCGGCAGTCCCTTGAAGGCCATGCGCAGTTCGGTCAGATAGGTCTGGAGATCGTCGGCATTCTCGGCCCGCCAGTTGGCATAGACGTCTTGCGACTGGGGGGCGGTGACGTTGACGGTCGCCGAGATGCAGCCGACGGCGCCCTGGCGCAGGCCGGCCAGCAGGAATTCCTCCGATCCGGGAAACAACCGGAACCCCGGAAGTTCCGCCATGGTTCGTTCCATGCGCGGCCAGTCGCCGGATGAATCCTTCGACCCGACGACGGTGTCGGGATAGGCCTCGACCAGCCGCGCAATCAGGCTCAAGGGCAGTTCGAAACCGACCTGCTGGGGGAAATTATAGAGATAGATCTGCAACGCCGTGTCGCCGACGCGCTCGATAACCTCGGCATAGGCAGCGAACAAACCGTCTTCGCTGGGTGCCTTGTAATAGAAAGGCGGCAGCATGAGCACGCCGCCCGCGCCGTTCGCCAGGGCCTTGCGGGTGAGGGTTACCGTGTCGGGGATCGCGGTGCAGCCAACCCCGGCGATCAGTTGCGGGCCAGTGATCCCGGCATCGGCCAGCGCATCGAGCAGTGTGAGGCGCTCATCGAGCGAAAGGGAATTCGCTTCACCCGTGGTACCCAGCGGGGCCACCCCGTTGCAGCCATTTGCGAGCAGCCACTGATTGTGTGCGACGGCGCGCGGCACATCGATCTCGAGGTCGGCAGTCATCGGCGTCAGCGAGGCGGCAAAAACGCCGGCGGGTTGGGTTGCCATCATTCGTCTCCTGTATCTCTTCCGATCTTTTTACACCGGAAGGCGCGCCAGTACACGAGCGTTGCACCTTTCGGTGTCACTCGGTCTCGGGGTCTTTCGGAATGTTATGGGGGGGCGTGCCGAGGGGCGGCATACCACCCTGCAGATCCCGGTTGAGCTGCTGGACCACATGGTCTTCCAGGTCATCCACCATGTCTTCGTTGATCGCCTTGCCGCGGATCGACGCACCGGATTCATGCACGCTGTTCGGGTCGCCCGAGACCAGCGGGTGCCACCAGAACAGCTCCTTGCCCTCGGCCAGGAGCCGGTAGGCACAAGTTGCGGGCATCCAGCGCAGCGCGGCGATGTTGTCGGGCTTTACCTTGACGCAGTCGGGTACGTTGCGGCTCCGGTTCTTGTAATCCGTGCAGCGGCAGCTGTCGTGGTCGAGATAGCGGCACGCCACGTCGGTCAGCGCGTACTCGCCGGTATCGGCATCTTCGAGCTTGTAAAGACAGCACTGGCCGCAGCTGTCACACAGGGATTCCCATTCCGCCTCGTCCATCTCGGTGAGGGTCTTGGATCTCCAGAATGGTTCGGTTTCGGTCATGCTGCCGTCCGGTCAATCAGATGAATAAATGAGCCACACACCGAGCCGGCCGTCGCCCCGGCGGGGCCCAAATCCTCACCCCGTGCGTTCTCTGCCGAAAACAACGGTGATTCCATGGCCTCGTTCACGACGGACGCATAGTGGAACTCATGCCCGCGAAAACAGCGGCCCGCGCGTCCAAGCGGTCCGTCCTGCCGGAGATTCACGGTGCGATATCCCAGATGGAGGCGTCGTTGGGCAAAACTCGTCTCCACCGGCAGCAGGTCCGCCATTTGGTGGCGCATCCCGTCCGCGTCGACCAGGCCGCGGCCAAGCACCATGTAGCCGCCGCATTCCCCGAAAATCTTCACACCCCCGCGTGCCGCGCCGCGAAGCCCGTTGAGAAAATTGCCGGCCGCTGCCAGCGTGCCGGCGTGGAGCTCCGGATATCCGCCGGGCAGATAGATGGCGTCGGCGGACGGGTCCGGGGCGTCATCCGCGAGTGGCGAGAACGGCAGAATCTCGGCGCCGGCCGCCCGCCACCCGTCGAGGGTCGCGGGATAGGAAAAGGCAAATGCCTGGTCGCACGCCACGGCGATCCGCTGGCCGAGCGGCGGCAATGGTTCGGGTGCGGGTGTGCTGGGCGCGGATATCTTGCAAGGTTCGGCCAGTTCGACCAACGCGTCGAGATCGACCCCGTCCGACACCGATTGGGCTGCGGTCTCGATGAAATGCTCCAGATCCCCGTGCTCACCGGCCTGGATAAGGCCGAGATGTCGTTCGGGCAGGGTCAGGTCCGAATTGCGCCCAATGCAGCCAAGCAGACGAATGTCGGGGGCGGCGGCGCTGGTCGCGTCGTGCAGCACAGCCCCGTGGGTTGGGCTGGCCACCCGGTTGAAGATCACGCCCGCGATCCGGACGTCGGCCCGGTGGTCGGTGAACCCCCGCACCAGCGCACCGACGCTTGCGGCCTGCTTTGCCGCGTCGACCACGAGCACCACGGGCCAGCCGGTCATGGCGGCGAGGTCGGCGGTGGATCCCGCATCGGGTCGGTCCGGCAAATGGACCCCGTCGAACAACCCCATGACCCCTTCGACGATGACGCTGTCCGCCGACGAGCCGTGCGCCGCGAGGAGCCCGGCCAGAGTCTCTTGCCGCATCGCCCAGGGGTCCAGATTGAATGCGGGCCGACCGCTGGCGGCGGTGTGGAATGCCGGGTCGATATAGTCCGGCCCGGCCTTGGCGCCCGTGATGGCGTGGCCGGCGTTTCGCAGTGCCCGCAGCAAACCCAGGGTGAGTACGGTTTTGCCGCTGCCCGACGCGGGCGCAGCGATGATCAGGCCGCGTGGGATACTCATTGCGCAACGATCATGCGGTGACCAGCGACACGATGCCCACGGCCATGACCGGCCAGGCGACGGCCGGGCCGGCGAACGCCCGCAGGTGACGTTGCTGTGGAACGATCCCCAGCATATGGACGACCCCGGCCAACGCGCCCAGTCCGATGATGGCGGCGTTGAGCTGTTCGGGCAGCGTGAGCGGACGATCCGTGATCTCGGGGAATGCGAACACGGTGATGGCCGACGCGGCCACGAGGAGCGCCGACACGAACCGCGGCACCATCGAGGGTGTCTCGGGTCCGGCCTCGCGAAGACGGTCAGACCGCATCGCGAATGTCCGAATGACCCAGCGGGTCCGGGTTCAGAATACGGCCGGAGAGTGCGCCGAGCCAGTCGAGACCATCGCGCAGGCGAACCACCTCGCCAACCACGAAGAGCGCGGGCGGGCTTACCCCGATCGCGGCCTGTTTGGCCTCGATGAGTGTGGTGTCGACAATCTGTTGTGCGTCCGTTGTTGCGTGGGCCACCAGTGCGGCCGGGCTTTCGGGCGGCCGGCCGGCGGCAATCAGCCGGTCGACGATCTCATCGATGTGTTTCAGCGCCATGTAGAAGACGAGAACCTGGGCGCCCTTGGCGAGCGATGCCCAATCCAGGTCCTCGGGAACGTTGCCGGACATATTGTGCCCGGTCACGAAGGTCACGGCTGTCGCGGTCGCGCGGTGGGTCATCGGAATGCCGGCATAAGCGAGGCCGCCGATCGCAGCGGTGACACCGGGAACGACGCGAAACGGTACGTCGGCCGCGACAAGCGCGAGCGCCTCTTCACCGCCGCGCCCGAACATGAACGGGTCGCCGCCCTTTAAGCGCAGAACGCGTTTTCCCTGGCGTGCCAGGTTGACCAGTCGGGCGGATATATCCGGTTGTTTCGGCGATGGCTTGCCGCCGCGCTTACCGGCATAGATCCGCTCGGCGCCGGCCGCCGCGAGCGACAGGATGCGGGCATCGACCAGCGCGTCATGAACGACAACATCCGCCGATTGCAAGGCATGTAACGCACCTACGGTCAGCAGGGCGGGGTCGCCGGGACCGGCCCCCACCAGCCACACCCAGCCGGGTTGAAACGCCGGGAGATTGAGTTCGTCGATATTCATAGTGCGAAGCTAGCGCCGGACCGCTGGCCCGGCAACCTTGCGGGGCGCTACGATAGGCCCATGAACGATGTGTCCAACAGTCACGAAGATCCGGCCCGCCCGCCGTCGGGGACGCTGCGTCGCGGCTGGACCACCGGGGCCTGCGCCACGGCGGCGGCGAAAGCGGCCTACGAGGCCTTGCTGACGGCGCGATTTCCCGATCCGGTCGCGGTGCGGCTGCCGCGCGGATTACGGGCGACCTTCGATCTGGCCGAGACCCGTTTGTCGGACGGTAGCGCCTATGCGGCTGTGATCAAGGATGCGGGTGACGACCCCGACGTCACACATGGTGCGCGAATATGCTGCGAGGTGACGCACGGGCCATCGGGGTCGGGCGTTCGATTCGCGGCCGGTGAGGGCGTGGGCATGGTGACGCTGCCGGGTTTGCCGATCCCGCCGGGCGAGCCTGCGATCAATCCCAAGCCCCGCGAGATGATCACCGGCGCTCTGCAGGACGTGGCCGGTGATTTTGGTGTCGCGCCGGATGTGCTGGTTACGGTGTCCATTCCCGGCGGCCTGGCGCTGGCGGAGAAGACAGCGAATCCCCGCCTCGGGATCGTCGGTGGGCTCAGCGTGCTGGGCACGACCGGCGTGGTGATTCCTTATTCATGCGCGTCGTGGATTCACTCAATCCATCGCGCCGTCGATGTCGCGCGTGCCACGGGCATGGACCATGTTGCCGGCGCCACCGGACGCACGTCGGAGGCGGCGATCCAGGCGCATCACGGGCTGCCGGAGCGGGCGGTGATCGATATGGGAGATTTCGCGGGCGCGCTGCTGAAATATGTCCGGGCCCATCCGCTGGCGCGCTTGTCGGTGGCCGGCGGATTCGGGAAGCTCTCCAAGCTTGCCGACGGCCATATGGACCTGCATTCAAGCCGCTCCTCGGTCGATGTTACGCAGCTTGCCGCGCGCCTGGCAGATCTGGGGGCGTCATCCGAACTGGTCGCGCAGGCCGGATCCGCGGTGTCCGCCGGTGCTGTTCTGGCGATGGCGGCCGATGTGGGGCTCGACCTGAAGCTGGCCGAGACCGTCGCACGCGGTGCGCGCGAAGTGTGCCGCGCATCTGTTGCCGGCGCGGCGGATATCGATGTTCTCGTCGTCGCACGCGACGGGCGGGTGTTGGCGCATGTCGGCCCCTGAGCGGCGCACAATCCTGATTTTGGGCGGCACGGCGGAGGCGGTGAATCTGGCTGGCTGTTTGGTACCCAAATGGGGGGATCGGTTCGACATCGTGACTTCTCTGGCGGGGCGGACCCAGGCGCCGGGTGTCACACCGGGGAAGGTTCGGGTCGGTGGATTCGGCGGGGTGTTACCGATGGCGCGGTACCTGGAAAAACATCATGTTTGTGCGGTGATCGATGCGACCCATCCGTTCGCAGCGCAGATCTCCGAGAATGCGCGGGCCGCAAGCGCGATGGCACGCGTACCGCGTGTCGCGCTGGTGCGGCCACCCTGGGAACGTGCTCCTGGCGACAATTGGCTCATGCAGCCCGACCTCGCCGCCGCGGCGGCGGCGCTGCCGGGTGTCGGGCGCCGGGTCTTCCTCACGGTGGGACGCACCGACCTGTCGGCATTCGCAACCTGTGAGGACATCTGGTTTCTGGTCCGACTGATCGACATGCCCGATGCAGCGCTGCCGCTTCTCGCGTGCCAGGTGATAGCCGGCCGGGGGCCGTTTGCCGTGGCGGCCGAACAGAAACTGTTGGAAGAACACAAAATTGACGCACTCGTGTGCAAAGCATCGGGTGGAGAAGCAACCCGTGCCAAGCTTGTCGCGGCCCGGCGGCTTGAGATTCCGGTGTTGATGGTGGAGCGGCCGCCGCCGCCAGTCGGGCCGGTTGTCGACAATGTCGGTACGGCCGTTGCCTGGTTTGATGAACAGGTGACTTGACGTGTCAGGGTTGGAGCGCGAAATAGGTGACATGCTGAAAATCAAAACATTGGCGTTGGCACTCCGGCGCGCCTTGGTCCTCGCTTCCGTCGCGGCTGCGACGGCCGGATTGCTGCCGCTGGACCCGGCGGCGGCGCAGACCAATATTCTGGCCGACGATGCGCTGATCGTTGCGGTATATGAGAACCGGGTGGAAAGGGTGCGCGAACTGCTTGTCCGCCAGCATTCGAAATCCCGTGCCGATACCGATGGGCGGACCGCACTGATCTGGGGCGCGATTCAGGGCAGTTATGAATCGGTCGAGCTTATGCTCAAGGACAAGGTCCTGATCAATCAGGTCGACGATGTGGGCAACGGCGCGCTGTATCACGCGGCGGAGAACGGCCATGCTGGTGTTGTGGAACTGCTGCTGGAATACAACGCTCTTGTGAATCAGGAAAACCGTGACGGCCGAACACCGCTCATGGCGGCGGTGCGTGGCGGCCATCCGCAGATCGTGCAGGTACTTCTCGGTGCGGGCGCCGATGTGACGATTTCAGACTTCACCGGCCGTACGGTCCTCGATCTGGCACGGGAAGGCCGCTCACGGCAGGTCGTCCAGATTCTCGAAAAGGCCGGCGCGCGTTAGGCGTCCGCGTCAGTCGTCTCCGTCCGCTGATTTCCGGGCCGGCCGCAACACATGGTGGTGACTGGCTGCGTACAGGCGGCTGTCGTCGAATCCGAATTCTTCGTCGAGTTCCTCGGCCAGTACGGGCCCCACCAGGATCAACGCGGTTCGCGTGATCCCCGAGCCTTTGACAAGGTCACGGATGGTTTCGAGGGTGCCGCGGATAAACCTCTCGTCGGGCCAACTCACGCGATAGCCGACGACGACGGGGCAATCGCCGCCATAATGCGGCGTCAGATCGCGGACCACATTGACCAGATTGTTGATCGACAGATGCACGGCCAGGGTCGCGCCGGAGCGTGCCAGGTTCGACAGTTCCTCGCCGGCCGGCATGTCGCTGGCGCGCACCGACGTGCGGGTCAGGATCACGGTCTGGCTCACACCGGGAAGCGTCAGCTCGCGGCCGAGCGCGGCGGATGCTGCGGCAAAAGCCGGCACGCCGGGGACGATTTCGTAGGGAATCGCGAGGTCGTCGAGGCGTCGCATCTGTTCGCCGATTGCCCCATACAGAGATGGATCGCCGGAATGTACGCGGGCAATGTCGTGCCCGGCGGTGTGCGCTGCGGCGATCCGGTCGATGATCTCGTCCAGGTGCAGCGGTGCGGTGTCGGTAATTTCCGCGGTGTTAGGCGCATGGGCCAGAATTTCCCGGGGCACCAGCGAGCCGGCGTATAGGCAAACCGGGCAACGTGCGATCAGGTCACGGCCGCGAAGCGTGATCAGGTCTGGTGCGCCGGGACCGGCGCCGATGAAATAGACGGTCATGGATGTGTCATACGCTCGGGCATGGCGGAAGTGTACTGCGAAATCCGCCGCGAAGCTTCAGTTGGCCCACTTACAGTGTCGACCCGATCGACCTATGATCAATTTTGAACGAGGTGGACCATGTGGCTTCTGAGACACCGGATCGCCGCAATGGCGACGGCGCTGCTTCTGGCGGGGTGCACATCCGGCAGTGAGGGTTTGACCGTCGGCGGTGCGCGAACGGTTTTTTCCGATCCGGTCGTCGTCGATATCGTGAATGCGAGGTTCAACATCCCGTCGCTTCTGCCTGAGGTCGATAGCGTGCGCCGCACGCTGCGCGACAACGGGGCCGTGGTGGTTGAGACCTATTACATTGGCGGCGCGCCGATCGTCGTGGTCGAGCATGCGAGCGAAGCCTGGTTCAGCGATCTGACCCTTGCGAAGGCCATTGACGAGGCCGACTTTCGTGCCTTCATCGGGCGCACAATCATGGGCGCGGGGGCGCCGGTCATATCGAGGGTGCCGCGCGGGCAGGGCCGGGGTTTCGTTGCCATGGATGGAGATTGCATCGCATTTCATTTTTTCAAACGAATCAAAGGCACCACCGGATTCGAGAATGACACGCAGAACCCCGACACGTTCATTGTCGGGTTCACATGTGGCGAGGACGTCGCGGGTTTTGTCGACCGATTCGGCTTCATGAGTCCCGCCGATGCGGCGCTCATCGGGCGCCGCCACAGTATCTAGACGCGACTAGCCGCCGGACTCGATCTGGGTCTTGTCCTGCGTCTTTGCCGCGTAACCGCGCGGCGTATAGGCCCAGCGCGACCCGGCACCGTCGAGGGTTCGCGACTGGCTGTTGCCGACAATCACGATGGTCAGCATATCGATCGCATCGAGCGAGAGCTCCGAAAGCGGAACGATGGACACCTGTTCGCCCGGGCGTGCGAGGTTTCGGGCGACGACGACGGGTGTGTCGGCGGGCCGGTGCGCGAGGAGAATGTCGCGGGCGATCTCGAATTGTTGCTGACGTCGGCGGCTGGCGGGATTGTAGAGCGCGACCACGAAGTCGGCCTGGGCTGCCGCGCGCAGCCGGGTTTCGATCGCGGGCCAGGGAGTCAGCAAATCCGATAGGGATATCGCGCAAAAATCGTGACCCAATGGTGCGCCCGCCCGTGCCGCGGCCAGTTGCATGGCCGACACGCCGGGATGGACCGTAATGGCGACGCGTTGCCAGGCGGGATTCGGGTCGCGATCGAGCAATTCGAACACCAGGCTTGCCATGGCGAAGATGCCGGGGTCGCCGCTGGAAACCAGGGCGACCCGTCGCCCGGCTGCCGCCAGTTCCAATGCGTGCCGGCAGCGATCTTCCTCCGCGCCGAGATCGAAATCATGGCGTTGTTTGCCCAGCGCCGCCGCGCCCAGAAGGTCCAGATAGGGGCCATAGCCCACGAGGTCCGTTGCGGCACCGACAGCCGTGTCCGTGATGGGAATGCGGTGGGCCGCATCGCCGGGCCCGGTTCCGATGATCGAAAGCGTCCCCCGGGCCACCCCGATCTGCGCGGGCTCGATGCGGGTGCCGCGCGCGAGCGCGCATGTCGCGCGGGCCGATTTGTGCTTGGCGACGGCCAACGCACCATCACTGCCGGTCGCCGCCAGTGCGGCGGCCTCGGCCACTCCGTGTGCGCCGACCTCGCGAAAGACGATCTCGGAGGGGTTTTCCAGGCGCGGGGTTTCGGCCTCAAGCCGCGGCGCGTCGAAATAGCGTGCCGCCGCACCAAGATGTGCGGCGACCGCATGCACCGCGGCCTCATCCATCTTCAGATCGATGCTGGCGACCACAGCCACCGAGGCTGGCGACAGCCCGGCCGCCGCGAGTGTTTCGTCGACCAGCGCAATGAGTTCGTCGGGATCGCAATCCCGTTCGCAGCCGACACCCAGTGCGAGGGTCGGGGGGTGGTACAACAGCTCGTCGGCCGCAGGCGTGATCGCCCGATCGGTGATCCGGATCATCCAGTCGCCGTCACGTCCGATCGGGAGCTCCGAGAGCCAGGCGGGATCGCCCGCTTCGATGACCATGGTCGGCGGGTCGCCGGCCAGTAATGCCGCCATCAACGGCTTGGCGGATTTGGGATTGGCGAGAATCCAGCCCGGCGGCGGATCGTCGAGCGCCACGCCGTGCAACGCCTCTCCGGCTGTGGTAATCGCGGCGGATCCGCCCGTGATCTCGGCGATCTCCGCCGCCAGTCTGTTGGCGCCGTGATGCCCGCCCAACAGCGGCACGATATAGGCGCCATCGGGTGACACGGCGATGACCGGTGGCTCGCCCTGCTTGTCGTCGACCCGGGGCGCAAGAATCCGGATCAGAATGCCCGCCGCACAGACTCCGACAATCGCATGCCCGGAATCGAACAGGCGGGCCAGATGCGCCGCCGTGTCGGTGAAGGCGACGTCGCAATCCTCAACCCGGGACGCAAGTCCATGAACGCGCCCATGGGACAGCGCCCCCTGAATCTGCCGCGCGAGCCGCGCACCATCGGTGGTGAGGGCAATGAGTGCGATGTCCCGGTCGTTGTTCATGACCAGGCATCGCCGCGCTTGTGGACCAGGATCATCGAAAAATACGGGGCCGCCGCATCCGATATCTCATTGATCCGACCGGCGATTTGGCGGTCCATGGTTGCGTGCTCGACATACTGCGCCCGGTCGGTGAGGCCCAGCTCTTCGAGCAGGTCGCGAATGCGGGGCAGGTGCCGGCCGACCTTGATGATCGCCGCCGAATCCGTTTCGGTCAGGCGCGCGCGCAGCACGTCGTCAGGCAACGGCGCGGGCAAGATGGTGAGAACGTCGTTGAGCGCAGCCAGCGCCGTGCCGCTCACCGCCGCGCATGCCGTCAGGGACGACACGCCGGGGACCACCTCGACCGGCCAGTCCTCGGCAAGTCGTGCAAAGACATACATGAATGAGCCGTAGAAGAAAGGATCGCCCTCGCACAGCACCGCGACATTCTGGCCGCGCGCCAGATACGTCTCGATTTCTTCCGCCGCACGGTCGTAGACAGCCTCCACCGGGAAGCGATTGCTGGACAGGGGCATGCGGATAGCAATTTCTGTGGCGTCCGCGCGCAGATGCGGCGCCGCGATGGCGCGGGCCATGCTGTCGCCCTTCTCAGGCGCCGGATACGCCACGACCGTGGCTTCGGAAAGCAGGCGTGCGCCCTTGACGGTCATCAGTTCGGGATCTCCCGGCCCGACGCCGATACCGATCACTGTGCCGGCCGATGTGCCGTCCGGGGTCTTCGTCGGCGAACCGTTCATGTTCTTGTGCAACTCCATTGGGTCACCGGCATCGCCGGTCGCCACCCGGTCAGCCCGCCGACGGGGTCGGCATGGCTGACGGCAATCCGGGCAAGCGCGCCGCCATATCGGGCATGTGCGTCGAGCAGCGCGCGTTCGCCTTCGAGGGTGACCACGTTGGCGACCAGACGCCCGCCCGGCCGCAGGCGTTCCCAAACGAGACCGACAAGATCGCCGTCCCCCGACAAGCCGCCCCCGATGAAGACCGCGTCCGGATCCGCCATCGCAGATATCGCCTGCGCGGTATCGGCGTGGACAATGTCGAGGAACGGTGTGCCCAGGCGGGCCGCGTTCTGCGCCGCCATGGCGCAGCGTTCCGCGTCGCGCTCAACGGCGATGGCCGTGGCGCCCTGTCCCTGGATGTCCTGCGCTGCGCGGAGCCACTCGATCGCGATCGAGGCACATCCCGCGCCCAGGTCCCAAAGAGTCTGGCCCGGCAGCGGCGCGAGTGCCGCGATGGTCGCGGCGCGGACGATCTGCTTGGTGAGTTGGCCGTCATGGACAAAGGCGTCGTCGGGCAGGCCGGGAACGTGCGGCAGGACCTGCGCGCCCGGTCCGGCAATGCACTCGACGGCCACAGTGTTGAGGTCCGGCCCGGATTGGGTGGTCCATGCGTCGGCCGTCGACGCATGCTTGTTCTCGTCGTCTGCGCCCATGTTTTCCAACACGGTTATGTGGCTCGGCCCGAACCCCGCGTCGCGGAGCAGGGCCGCGATTTTTCCGGGTGTCGTGCCGTCATGGCTGAGGATCAGGAGGCGGCGTCCCGGGTGCAGGTGATGATTCAGAAGCTCCAATGGCCGGCCGTGCAGGGTCAGACAGGTGCAGCCATGCAGCGGCCAGGCCAGGCGCGCCGCGGCGAGACTGAACGCACCGGGCGCGGGGAGGATCGTCATGTCGTCCGGCCCGAAATGCTTTGCCAGGGTCGATCCGATCCCGAACGCCATGGGGTCGCCGGTGGCCAGCACCACGACACGGTGCGCACGGGCGGCCGTGATCTCCTGCACCAGGCCGTCGAGGGGGAACGCCCAGGCGATCTTGCGTGCAGAACTGTTGTTCACCATGGCGAGATGGCGCTCACCGCCGACGATCAGATTCGCGGTATCGATCAATGCCTGGGATGCGGCGGGCAGGCCGGACAGGCCGTCGGCGCCGACCCCGACGATGTTGAGCCAGGCGCTCATGATGTCGCGGTCCCTGTCGCGCTTCGCGCGAGAGCGTTGACGGCTGCGGCCGCCAGGGGGCTGCCGCCGCGTTGGCCACGCAGGGTGATGAAGGGGGCGGGCGCGGCTGCGATGAGGGCGTCCTTGGAGTCCGCGGCGCCGATATAGCCCACCGGCAGGCCGACAATCAGTGCGGGTCGCGGCCAGCCATCGGCGAGCCCCTCCAGCAGCCGGTACAGCGCGGTGGGCGCGTTGCCGATGGCCACGACGGCGCCTTCGAGGAACGGCGCCCAGAGTTCGACGGCGGCAGCGGACCGGGTCGTGCCGGCGCGTTTCGCGTTGCCGGCCACGCTGCCCAGGCCGAGTGTACAGATCACCCGATTCTGGGCGGGCAGCCCGGACCGGATAATGCCGTCGGTCAGCATGCGTGAATCCACCAACACCGGGGCCCCCGCGCGCAGCGCGGCTTGGCCGGCCTCTCCCGCACCGTCGGACGCAGTGAACTCGTCGATGACGCCCGGGTCGCCGACGGCGTGTATGAGGCGCCGTGCCACGTCATGCAGGTCCACCGCGACGGCAGACAGATCGGCCGCGCTTTCGATGGCCGCGAACGATGCCGCGTAGATCGCATCGGGGTCGCGCAGATAGTCGAAGTCAGAGTTGCTCATCGGCACATGACGCGAATGATGTCAGTCGCCTTCCGCCGGCAACGTGCGGGGGCCGTGCGGATGGTCGGCATGAGGATAGGGGTGGTGGCCATGGTCATGCGCGTGATCATGGCCATGATGGTGGTCATGCCCGTGGGGGTGTTCATGATCATGGGTATGGGCCTCGCCCGATCCCGTACCGATCCCCTCGACATGATGGTGATGGCTTTCCTGCGGCAGGCCGACCTCGGCCTCGAAGCCCAGCACCTGCTCGCGGTATTTGCACATCTGGCAGTTCATCAGATTCGCGCCGTTGAGGATCTCGTCGACCCGGTCGGCGAAGGTCTCGAGGACCTTTGGATGGTCGTTCAGATAGGGCGCCTTCACGAACTGGATATCGGGGTGATTGGCGGCGACCATGTCCGTGTGATCATAGATGCGGTTGACCAGAATGCCGGTGAACAGGAAGTAGGGGAATATTACGATCCGCCGGTAACCCAGCTTTACTGCGTGTTCCAGCCCCGGCTGTACGAGCGGGAAAGTCACCCCGGAATAGGCCGTCTCGCCCCAGCCGAAGCCCAGGCCTTCCCACAGCATGCGCGCGACCTTGGCCACATTCGAGTTTGCATCCGGGTCCGATGCGCCGCGCCCGACCGTCAAAAGCATGGTTTCGTGCATCGGGACTTCGCCGAACTCGGCATCCGCGCGCGCGATCGCTTCCCGCACGCGGTCCCCCGCGGCGCGAATCATCTTCAGATCGATACCCAGCTCGCGGCCGTAGATGATCTCGACATTCGGATTCTGCGCCGCGTAGGTGTTCAGCACCGAGGGGATGTCGTTCTTGGCGTGCCCGGCGGCGAACAGCATCGCCGGCAGCGCGAAAATGCGTGTCACCCCGCGGGCGACCAGCTTGTCGAGGCCGTCGCGGATGATCGGGGTCGCGAATTCGAGAAACCCGTGCTCCACCTCGCGGTCGGCAAAGCGTTCGCGCAAGGCCTCGGCCACGACGGCGAACTCCCGCACGGCACCCTCGTCGCGGCTGCCGTGACCACACACCATGATTCCAAATTCTTCGGACATATATCGCTCCTCGCCGCGCAATAGACCATGCCGGCCCCGCCCGGCCAAGGGGACAAGCGCAAATGTCGCTTTGCACTGGCGGCGGGTGTGCAATTGACCCGGCGCGGCGGGCACTCGCAGGATGCCGCAATGCTCCTGAACCCTGAAATTGCGGGCCTTTCGATCGCCGCCATCCTGTTTGCGGCACTGGCAATCGATGCCGTGTTCGGTGAGTTCGGGCCGCTTTTCCGGATGCTTCCGCACCCCGTGGCCATCATTGGCGCTCTGGTTGGTTGGTTCGACCGGCGGCTCAACCGTGAACAGCGGAGCGATTCCGCACGCCGCGCGCGCGGCGCGGTGGTCGCGGCGCTGATGGTCGGGCTTGCGGCCGCAATCGGTTGGGGGTTGGCCGATGTCGCGCGCGCATTACCCTATGGCTGGGCGGTTGAGTTGGCGGCGGTCAGCCTGCTGATCGCCCAGCGTAGTCTGTTTGATCATGTGCGCAACGTTGCCCGTGCGCTCGACCGTGACGGGCTGGAGGCGGGCCGTCGCGCCGTGGCGCGCATCGTCGGCCGCGACCCCAAAACACTCGACGCGCACGGGGTGGCCCGGGCTGCGATCGAGAGCCTCGCCGAAAATTTTGCCGATGGCGTTGTCGCCCCGGTCTTCTGGTACCTGCTTCTCGGCTTGCCGGGGCTGCTTGTCTACAAAACCGTCAACACGATGGATTCGATGATCGGGTACCGCACGCCCCGTCACGGCGCGTTTGGCATGGTCGCGGCACGGCTCGACGATGTCCTGAACTACGTGCCGGCACGTATTGCCGCCGTGATGATCACGGTGGCCAGCCTGTTCGTGCCCCGTGGGCGCCCGATTTCGGCGTTGCGGGTGATGGCGCGGGACGGCGGCAAGCACCGATCGCCCAACGCGGGCTGGCCGGAGGCGGCCATGGCCGGCGGCCTCGGAATCGCGCTGGCGGGGCCGCGCAGCTATGCCGGCGCGGTTGAGGATGAACCCTGGGTCGGTGGCGAGTTCGGCGCGCAGATCGGCAGCGGCGACATCCGGCGCGCGCTCTATCTGTTTGCGGTGGCGTGTTTGTTCGAAGCGGCGATCGTTGCGCTGCTCGCGACCGCATTGCTGGGTTGAGGGTCGCCTAGTTCGTTTTCGGTTTGGGTGGCGTGCGCGACCATTTGGCGACACGGTCGAGCCAGGCCGGGTGCGGGCTGTAGAAACTCCCATGCCCCTTGCCGATCTTGAGAATTTCCTCGGTCATGGTTAGCCGTTTGCCCAGGGCTGCCGCCTCGCTGCAGGATCCCGCGATGGTCTCCGCCTGGTCATAGAGGGACAGCATGCGCCCCTGCATTTTCGGCGCATCGTTGGCCAGGAAACTGTCATAGGCCGCACGAAACCGTCCTGCACCGCAGCCGGCCAAGTTTACGAGGTTTACGAAGGGTGCTTTCAGCATGGTCGAGAGAACCAGCACCATGCCGCCGCCCTTGGAAAATCCGACAACCGTTACGTTGTTGGCGGGAACACCTTTTTCGAGCAGACTTTTGACCTGTGGAACCACGCGCTCGCGGGCATATTTTCGCGGGTTGGTTTTTGTCCGGCGCAACTCGGAGATCACTTCGAAATCGCGCGCCGCCAGTTCCGCCAGTATCTTTTCATATTCGAACTTGCCGCGTTTCGGATGGAGTTCCGATAGGGGATGGGATTCGGGCCAGGCGCCATGCAGATAGATCAGGTAGTGTTTGCTCGGATCGACCTTGTCGGGCACGTCCTTGTGGATCGCCCCCGCGAATGCCGGCAACGGCGCGCCCGCGAGAATGATCGCTGCCGTCGCGACGAGTACATACTTCGATAGGGACATGGTCCGCTCCTATGTCCCGGCGCTATGTGCGGCGGGCAATCTCCAAAATCCGCGCGGTATCAATATGCTCCTCTATGTGGTCCGCCAGACGGTCGAGCGCAACGTCTATATGTTGATTCCAGCTGGAACCCTTGGTGCGCGCGGGATACAGGCGTTTGAGGAAGTTCCCCCGAAAGTCATCCGACACGAACAGTCCATGCACATAGGTTCCGCTGATGCGGCCGTCGGCGCTCTGGGCGCCGTCGGGTCTGGGGGCGCCCGGGTCGTCGATCATCAACATGGGCCGCGCCGTGCCGGGCCCGGTCGTATCGCCCATATGCATTTCAAATCCGCTGACGCGATCCCCGGTCACGGGTGACACGCCGGTGACGGATGCCAGGGCCTTGTCGTTTGACATGACCGTCTCGATGTCCAGCAGGCCGAGACCCGCTGTTTCGCCGGGCGTGCCTTCGATGCCCCCCGGGTCCGCCACACTGTGCCCGAGCATCTGGTAGCCGCCGCAGATGCCCACGACATGCGTGCCACGCCGGGCGGCCTCGCTGATCTGTTCGGCCCAGCCATTCTCGCGCAGCGCGGCCAGGTCGCTGCGGGTGGATTTCGAGCCGCAGAGCAGGATCAGATCGGCATCCGCCGGCAGATCATCACCAGGTTCCACCAACCGCAAGGCCACGTCGGGCTCGGCGGCGAGGGGGTCGAGGTCGTCGAAATTGGCAATCCGCGGCAGCCGGGGCGCCGCGATACGGATATCGGCAACGGACCAGCCGGCGCCGGTGTAGCGGTCCGCCAGCGACGCGGTATCTTCCGCCGGGAGGTCGCGCGCGGAATCGAACCAGGGCAGGACGCCCAGCGAGGCCATGCCCGTGTGGTCGTGGATGATCGGCAGTGCATCGTCGAACAAGCGTGGGTCGCCACGAAACCGGTTGACGATGAAGCCCGCGAGGCGGGCCTGCTCGTCATGTGGCAGCAGGGTCCAGGTGCCGACGAACGCCGCGATGACCCCGCCGCGTTCGATGTCGCCGATCAGCAAGACCGGTACATCGGCGGCTTCGGCGAAGCCCATATTGGCGATGTCGCCGGCCCGCAAATTAACCTCGGCCGGGCTGCCGGCCCCCTCGATCAGCATGATATCCGCGTCGTCTGCGAGGCGCTTGTAAGCGCCGAGCACGGACGGCAGCAGCGAGGGCTTGAGGGCGTGATAGGCGCGCGCGTCGGCGTTGCCCGTGACCCGGCCGTTCACGATGATCTGTGCGCCGATATCGGATTGCGGCTTGAGCAGCACCGGGTTCATGTCGGTGTGCGGCGTCAGCCCGGCGGCGCGCGCCTGGAGCGCCTGCGCCCGGCCGATCTCACCCCAGCCCGCCTCATGTGCAATGGCCGGGGCGGCATTGTTGGACATGTTTTGGGGCTTGAAGGGACGGACCGCGAGACCCTGACGGGCAAACAGCCGCGACAGGCCGGCGACGATCAGTGATTTGCCGACATCCGAACCGGTGCCCTGAAACATCACCGCCGGTGTTCTTGCGGGTGCCGTCATGAAGCCATCGTCCTCAGAACTCGATACCCTTTTGCGCCTTCACGTCGTCGCGAAAATGGTGCTTCACCATGGTCATGTCGGTGACCATGTCGGCGGCCTCGATCAGCTCCGGTTTGGCGTTGCGCCCGGTGACCACGACATGCATGTCTGGTTGCTTGGCCTTGAGCCCGGCGACGACGTCGTTGATGTCGAGATGATCGTAGCGCAGCGGGATGTTGAGTTCGTCGAGCACAACCAGCCCGTACGCCGGGTCGGAGATCATCTCCTTTGCCATCTCCCAGGCGGCTTCGGCGGCGGCGATGTCGCGTTGGCGGTCTTGGGAGTCCCACGAGAATCCCTCGCCCATGACCTTGATGGTCACCCGGTCGGGGAAATGCTCGAAAATCTCCCGTTCGCCGGTCTCCCACTTGCCCTTCACGAACTGGATGATCCCGACCTTCATGCCGTTGCCGAGCGCGCGCATCGCCAGCCCCATGGCCGCCGTGGTCTTGCCTTTGCCCTTGCCCGTGTGGACCATCAGCAGGCCCTTCTCGCGGGTCTTGGTCGCGAGCATGCGGTCGCGTGCCGCCTTTTGCTTGCGCTTTTTCTCCGCCCAGCGGGCGTCGTCGGCTCCGGTGTCGGCCCCGGCGTCGGCTTCGTTATCTTTCTTCTCTGAATCGCTCATGCGGTGTCCTTCAGTTGCCGGCCGGCGAGTTCGCTCAGGCGAGCATAGGCCGAGTTGGACCGCGCCTGCCACAGCCCGCGTTCGCTGGCTTCGAGGAAGCGCGCCGCCATTTCGGTCAGGGCCGCCGGGTTGTGTTCGGCGAGGAACGCGCGCACCCGTTCATCGTCGAGGAAGGCCGTATAGACCGCGTCGAACTGATCGTCGCGGACGGCGTTGGTGGTCGCGGCGAAGGCGAACAGATAGTCGACCGTCGCGGCCATCTCGAACGCGCCCTTGTAGCCGTGACGCATCACGCCTTCGATCCATTTGGGGTTGGTCACGCGGCCGCGCACGACCCTTGATATTTCCGCTTCCAGCGTCCGGATCGCCGGCGCGAAGGGCCGGGAATGATCATTGTGATAGACGGTTGGCGCGGCGCCGGACTCCGCCGTGACCGCCGCGGTCAGTCCACCTTCAAACTGGTAGTAATCGTCGCTGTCGAGCAGGTCATGCTCGCGATTGTCCTGATTGTGGATGACGGCTTCGACCCGGCCGAGGCGGTGGGCGAAGACGTCATGCGCCGCAACCCCGTAGGCCTCGTCGCGGCCCGACCCGGCCCCCGCCCCATAGGCCCAGCCGCCCCAGGCGATGTAGGCGGCGGCGAGATCGTCGGCCGTGTCCCAGCCTTTCTCGTCGATCAGGGCCTGCAACCCCGCCCCGTAGGCGCCCGGCTTGGAGCCGAAGATCCGGTAGCCGGCCTGGCGCGCCGCCTTGTCGGCGGGCATGCCGTCGGCAATAAGCCGCGCGGTCTCGGTGGCGGTGCGTGCGGCCAGCGGGTTGTCGCGATCGCTCTCGTCGGTGATGGCGGCGATCGCGCTCACCGCGCTGTCGAACAAGTCGATCAAACCGGGAAACGCATCCCGGAAGAATCCCGACACGCGCAGCGTCACGTCCACGCGTGGGCGATCGAGTATGGAGACCGGCATGATTTCGAAGCCGGTCACCCGCCGCGATGCGCTGTCCCATGTCGGGCGCGCACCGATCATCGCCAGGGCCTGGGCGATATCGTCGCCGCCGGTCCGCATGTTGCTGGTGCCCCAGGCCGAGAGCGCCACCGTCCGGGGCCAGTCGCCATGGGTCTGGGCGTGGGTCTCAACCAGCAGCTGGGCCGATTTCCAGCCGAGCTCCCAGGCGGCGGGGGTGGGCACCGTGCGCGTGTCGACCGAGTAGAAATTGCGGCCCGTCGGCAGGACATCGGGCCGGCCGCGGGTGGGTGCGCCGGAGGGGCCGGGGGTGACGAACCGGCCGTCGAGCCCGGTCAGAAGGCCCTCCAGTTCGGCATCGCCCGATATATCGATCGCGGGGGCAATTGTCGCGGCGAGTTGTTCGAGTACCGCCGCCGTGGCGTTCCAAACCGCATCCGGTTGGGCGGTCCCGTCAATCAGCGCGGTCGCGAGAAGCTCCAGCCGTTCGACCGTGTCGCCGGCCGTCCGCCATGGCTGGTCGCTTTTGAGAGCAGGCGGTTTCGGGCCGTCCCACGGCGCGGCGAAATCACACTCCAGCGGGTCGAACCCAAGCCCGAGATCCTCTGCCAGAGCGCGTGCGAGTGACGCGTCGCCGGGCGTGTCCGTGCCGCGCGGCAGCCGCACGAGGGCCGACAGAAGCCCCGTACGCAGGCTCCCCGTGGGGGTTTGCCCGAACACGTGCAACCCGTCGCGGATCTGCAGTTCCTTGAGTTCGCACAGATAGCCGTCGAGCCGGTTGAGCGCGTCACTGTCGGTCAGATCGGCGTCGGCCGCGAAGCCCAGATCGCGATCGAGGCCGGTCTCGCGGACCAGCTCAACGATCTGGCGGCCGAGCACTGCGAGCCGGCGCGGATCGATATTCGCCGCCTCGTAATACTCGTCGACCAATGCCTCGAGATCCTTCAGAGGGCCGTAGGTCTCGGCGCGGGCCAGCGGCGGCGTCAGGTGGTCGATGATCACGGCGGCCGCCCGGCGTTTCGCCTGGGTGCCTTCTCCCGGATCGTTGACGATGAACGGATAGATATGGGGCATAGGCCCGAGCGCGGCCTCGGGGAAACAATCCTCCGACAGGGCGACGGCCTTGCCGGGCAGCCATTCGAGATTGCCATGCTTGCCGAAATGTACGATGGCGTCGGCGGCGAAATTCTCGCGCGCCCAGGCGTAGAACGCGAAATAGCCATGGGGCGGTACGAGATCGGGATCGTGATAGCTCGCGGCCGGGTCGATGTTGTAGCCGCGCGCCGGTTGCAACCCGATGGCGACCTGGCCGCAACGAAAGGCGGGGATGGCGAAGGCGCCGCAATCCGTTTGGCCGGGCATAAACATCGGGTCGGCCTCGGGCGGCCCCCAGCGTGTGATCACCGCGTCGCGGACGCTTGTCGGCAACGCCGCAAAGAACAGCTCATACTCGGACAGAGGCAGATGCTCTTCGATGGTGCGTCCGGCCGTCCCGGCATTGGTCGGGCCGGCCAGCAGGCGGGTAACGAGCGCGTCGCCATCCGCCGGTGTATCTTGGATGCCATACCCTTCGGCGGCCATCGCCCCAAGGGCACACACGACAGCCGCGGGTGTGTCGAGACCCACGCCGTTGCCGATGCGGCCGTCGCGGTTGGGATAGTTGGCGAGCACGATGGCGACCTTGCGTTTGCCGGCCGGAGTCCGGCGCAGCCGGGCCCAATGGGCGGCCAGGTCGGCCGTGAAGTCGATCCGGTCCGGCACCGGCACATGGGCGACGATATCGGTTTCGCTGAGGTCGTCGCGGACATGGGCGCCCTTGAAGGACACGGCGCGTGCCAGCACCCGTCCGTCGACCTCGGGCAGGGCGACATTCATGGCGATGTCGCGCGCCGACAGGCCGTTGGCGGTGTCGCGCCAGCTATCCTCGTCGCTGCCGGCAAGGACCATCTGCAGCACCGGTGCGTCGGTCTGCGCGAAGGGGCCGCGGTCGAGCGGTGCGCCGGGCGCCGACAGGGCGAAGCCGGTGGCATTGAGGATCACGTCGGGCGGGGCGGCGGCGAACGTCTCGGCAATCATCGCGGCCGCAAGCGGGTCCTTCAGGCTCGCGGCATGGATCGGCAGGGGATTGAGGTTGTTTTTCCGAAGTGCGGTGATCAGCGCATCAACGGGTGCCAGATTCGCGGCCTGCATCAGCGCCCGATAGAACAGGAGAGCCGCGATCGGGGCACCGTCGATCCAGTGTTCGCGCAGGCCGTCCAGCGTCAACGCGCTTTCGCCCGGCCAGTAAAGCCCGGCGCGGGTCAGGGGGGCGGGTTCGTGCCAGTCCCGGTTCAGACCTATCAGAGTTTCGGCGAAGGCGAGAAAACTTCCGGCGTTGTCGATGCCGCCATGCACCAGATACTGCCACAGGCGATGGGCGTCACCGCCGTCGAGGGATGTGAGGCCCGTCAGCTCGGCATCGGGCTGGTCGTCCCCCGGCAGGAAGGCGACCGGAATGTCGGCCTCCCGGCAGGCCGCCGCGATCTCGTCGACACCGTAGGGCCAGTAGCCGCGCCCGCCCAGAAGCCGGCAGACCACGAGCTTCGCGTGGCGTACGACGTCGTCGACATACAGGTCGACCGACATGTTGTGTCCGAGGCGAAGATAGTTGGCCAGGCGCAGGCTGGGGGCATTCGGGTTGTCGGCGACCCGGGACCGGTTCGCCATGGCGAGCGCCGTGATTTCCGTGTCGGCGGCACTCAGCACAAGGATATCCCCGGGGGTTTGGCCGAGATCGACGGCTTCGGACCCGTCGTCGACAGTTCCCGGGACGGCGGCGAGGAGGTGCATCAAGCGCCCTGGAGGACCGCTTCGATGCCCGCACGGTCCATGCCGCTACGCCCGATGACCACGAGTTCGGTTCGTGGCGTTTCGCCCGCCGCCCAGTCGCGGTCGAAGTAGCGCTGAAAGCGTGCGCCCACCCCCTGCACCACTAGGCGTCGGGCTTTTCCCGGCACATGGGCGAACCCCTTGATGCGGAAGATATCGTGGATGTTCACGGCGTCGATGAGGCGGCGCTCGAGTGCGTCTGGGTCGTCCACCGGGCCGAGCGCGACGGTAAAGCTGTCGAAATCATCATGGTCATGCTCGGCTTCGCCGTCATGAACGCTGGGCCGCGTGTCGAGATCATCGGCGGCTTCGGCACCGAGCCCGAGCAGCACCGCCGGGTCGAGGCGGCCATGGGACACCGACACGGCCCGCACGCCTGCACGGCGGTGGGGGGCCAGCGCGGCCTCGACCGATCCGTCCCCCTCGGCCACCAGGTCCGCCTTGTTGACGACGATCAGATCGGCGCAGCTCACCTGGTCGACGAAGAGTTCTTCCAACGGATTGTCATGGTCCAGCGACGGGTCCTCGGCCTGGGCTGCGGCGATGGCGGCAGGATCATCGGCGAATCGCCCGGATGCGACGGCGGCGGCGTCGATCACGGTGACCACCCCGTCGACGGTCGTGCGCGCGCGAACCTCGGGCCAGGCAAACGCCTTGAGCAGCGGCTTGGGCAGGGCCAGGCCGGACGTCTCGATGACAATGTGATCGGGCGGGTCGGCCCGGTCCAGGAGTGCAGTGATGGTCGGCAGAAAATCATCGGCGACCGTGCAGCAGATGCAGCCATTGGCCAGTTCGACGATATCGTCATCCTCGCAGCCGGGAATGGCGCAGCCCTCGACAATGCCCCGGTCGATGCCGAGGTCGCCGAACTCATTGATGATCAGGGCGATGCGCCGGCCGTCGGCGTTTTCCAGCAGGTGCCGGATCAGACTCGTCTTGCCGGCGCCGAGAAAGCCCGTGACCACGGTGGCGGGGATGCGGTTCATGATGTCTCGTCTTCTGGGGTTATGACTTGAGGGTGATGGGAAGGCCGGCGGCGACGAAGTCGACGCGGTCGGCCTGGGCCGCAACCTGTTGATTGAGGCGCCCCGCCGCATCGCGAAAGGCGCGGGCCAGTTCGTTGTCCGGGACGATCCCGAGACCGACCTCGTTGGATACGCAGACGACAGGGCCGTTTGCATGGGTGAACGCGTCGAGCAGGGTCGCCGTCTCGGCGTCGAGGTCGAGTTCGGCGTGCATTACGTTCGACAACCACAGCGTCAGGCAATCGACCAGGGCCGGCTGTCCGTCCGATGTCGCCGCGACAATCGTGTCGGCGAGTGCGAGCAGGGTTTCCTCCGTGTGCCAGCGATCGCCGCGCCGTGCGCGATGCTGGGCGATCCGGGTCACCATCTCGCCGTCGCCCGCCTCGGCGGTCGCGATATAGGTCGGGCGCACGATGCTCGTGCCGGCGTCCAGATGCGCAGCGATCAGGGTTTCGGCGTGATGGCTCTTGCCCGACCGGGCGCCACCGAGGACGAGCGTCAGGTCCGGCAGCAGCTTGCTGTCGGCGGCGCGTGGGTTGTCATCGTTCACGGCAGTTACGTCTTCGGTCACGGCGCGGTTCCTCCTCCCGAGGGTTGGCGCGAATATCGCGCGCCGAAGAGGTCTCCTGGCTCCGGATCGACGGCCCTGTCGCATCCTTCCCGGCGGACTACTGTCCGCCAGTGGGTGTCGCGCCGGGCCTGACCGTTACAGTTGCGGGGGCAGCGCCGGCCTTGGAACCATAGGGTCCCACACCGGACTTCCCTGTTTCAGCGCTGCACCAAAGCTAGCATGGCGGTGTGATCGGGGACCAGCGTCGAGTCTTGGGTCGGGATTTGATTGATGTGGAAAATCGCCCATGCGCCGTCCGGGTGGCTTTCGCTTGGCCCGAAATGATCGATCCGAGTGAGCGAGCAATTGTCCACCTGGCAGGTCAGAGCCGCCTCGGGGTCGAGCTTGAGCGCGTGGCCGATCGCAGCCCGGATGGTGCCGCCATGGGTCACGGCCACGATGTCGCGGCCTGAATGTTCGGTGTTCAGGCGCTCGATCACGACGCCGACGCGTGTCATCAGGTCGGCGAAACTCTCGCCGCCGGGTGCTTTTGTATTGGCCGGGGCCAGCCAGAACATGTGCTTGGGGTCCAGCTCGGCATACACGTCTTCGCGTTTGCGTCCTTGCCAGTCGCCGAAATCCTGTTCCGCCAGATCTTCCTCGATATGGGGGTCGGGCAGGTGTAGCCCGGCCGCCTTGATGGCCTCGGCCGTCTGATGGGTGCGTTGCAGATGCGATGTGACGAGCAATGCGTCTTCGGGCAGAAGGCGCGCCAGCCCGGCATAGGTGGGTGGATCATTGGTGTCGGCAAGAGGGTCGGTGTTGCCGTAAATACGGCCTCCGGTCGAGCGGACGGGGGCGTGGCGCACCCACCACCAGCGCGTGCGTGTGGTCATGAAAGACTCCCTGAAATAGCGGCGCTTGCCGCCACAAGTGCGGCGGTCTCCGCGATCGCCACCGCGGCGCCCAGGACGTCGCCGGTATAGCCGCCGATCTGGCGGAACGCGATCATGCCGACCGCGAAGGCACCGAGCCCGCCTGCGATGAGAACCGTCACCACGCCGAAGCCCGCCGGGGTGACGAGAACCAGCAAAACAAGCAGGACGGCGAGGCCGAGACCTTTCCAGCTGTCGCCTTCCGAGGGTTTCCCGGCGGTGGCGCCGAGCCCGTCGTCGCGGGCCGGGTCCAGCCAACGCATGGTGGGGGCGATCAGGGCTCGGCTCCAGACCGCTGCGGCGATCAGGGCGCCGGCGGCGGCCCCGATATCATGTGCGGCGATCGTCGCCAGCGCGGCAATCTTGGCGACAATAACCACCGCCAGTGTCACGGTGCCGTAGGCCCCGAGACGGCTGTCGCGCATGATTTCGAGCTTGCGGTCCCGGTCGCCGCCGCCGCCAAAACCATCGGCGATGTCGGACAGGCCGTCTTCGTGCAGGGCCCCGGTGAGCCAGATCATGATGCCGATGGCCAATGTGGCGGCCACGGGTGCGGGCACGCCGCCCCAGGCCAACACCCCCAGCGCCAACGCACCGGCCCCGCCGATGCCGAAGCCGACCAGCGGGAACAGCCACATGGTGGCGGCCAGATCCGGTGGGGTTTCGCCGGACTCGGGGAATTCGGACTCCGGGTGCGGGCCTTCGTCGTCCGGCGCATGTTCGACCGGCAGCCGCGTCAGGAACGCCACCGCGAGGCGGAGCTGGGCGGAGAATTGCGCGCGTCCATTCTCGTCATTTGCATCCATGCCCGACTTATAGGACAACCGCTTTCCTTTCCGAAACGGAACTTGCGGTCACACGATATGAGCGAATCAGGTAACGGCGCGAATGGTGCGGGTCATGGAGCCGGCGGGCCGGATTTCAATGAGATCCGAAAATTGATCGGTGAGATGCCAGCGCCCGACGTGGCGGCCGTGGAAGCGACGCGCGCGCGCGAAGGGGAGCTGACCAAGCCGCCCGGGGCGCTCGGGCGTCTCGAGGAGATCACCGAGTGGGTGGCCGCCTGGCAGGGGCGGCACCCGCCAAACGTGACCCACGCCCGGGTCGCGGTGTTCGCCGGCAACCATGGCGTGGCCGCGCGGGGTGTCTCGGCGTTCCCGGCCGAAGTGACCGCCCAGATGGTGCAGAACTTCGTTGCCGGCGGGGCGGCGGTCAATCAGCTCACCGAGATCGCGGATGCCGATCTGCGGGTCTATGAGATGGCGCTGGAAACCCCGACGGCGGACTTCACCCAGGGCCCGGCCCTCTCGGAGGCAGACTGCGCCAAGGCGGTCGCCTATGGAATGATGGCCGTCGAGGCTGGCGTCGAGCTGATCGCGCTCGGCGAGATGGGCATCGCCAACACCACATCGGCGGCGGCGATCTGCCACGCGCTGTATGGCGGCAACGCCCGGGACTGGGTTGGTCCGGGGACCGGCGTGGCCGGCGAGGCGCTCGCGGCCAAGGTTGCGGCGGTCGAGGCCGGGATCGCGGTCAACCGGGAATTGCTCGACGATCCGCTGCAGTTGCTGCGCGCGCTCGGCGGCCATGAAATCGCGGCGATCATCGGCGCCATCATCGCGGCGCGTCTCGCCGGGGTGCCGGTGCTGCTCGACGGCTATACCTGCACGGCCGCGGCGGCGGTGCTGCACGCCATCGACGAACACGCGCTGGATCACTGCATGATCGGGCATCTGTCGGCCGAGCCGGCCCACCGTGCGCTCTGTGAGAAGCTCGACAAGGTGCCGCTGCTGGCGCTGGCGATGCGCCTGGGCGAGGGATCCGGCGCGGCGCTGGCGATCCAGATCGTGCGTTCGGCACTCGCCTGCCACACCGGCATGGCCACATTCGCGGACGCGCAAGTCAGCGAAGGGGGCGGCGGGGCGGCGAACTAGCCGTCTTTGCTATCCAGCCTCACAACTGTGGGTCGGCAGACCCGGCCCACCGGCGACGGCACTGCGCCGCTCGAACAGGATCACGTCGTGCCAAATCCCGTCGATATGGCCATAGCGTTCGCGCCGGCCGACCTCCCGGAACCCGGCGCCGGACAGCAGGGCGCGACTGGCTTTGTTTTCCGCCATCACCTGTCCCTGCAACGTCCAGTAACCGCCGGTTTCTGAAATTGTGATCAACCGTGCGAGCAGCGCGGCACCGATACCCTGCCGCCGCGCGGTGCTTGTGACATAGACGCTGACCTCAGCGACCCCGGCCGCGCCTCACGTGTCGGGGACGGGCGACAGCGCAGCGAACCCGCCGATGGAACCATCGTCCCGCCCACCGTTCCGGCGCGAGACCAGGCGGCCGACTTCCAGGTGATCGGCGTTCCACCCGGCCCATTTTGGCGGGCTGGTCATGAAGGCGGCGAGGCCGGTGGCGAGACCCTCGCCGTAGATGGCACGGACCGTGGGCCAGTCGTCGCGTTGCATGTCTTCGATCACGGCGGTCATGTCCCGGGCTTCTCATCTTCGTATTGGGCAGGAAGCGTGTCTGCCCGTAAGGTTGTGGCCACGAACTATCACAGGGGAGGATCGACCATGGCAACACCCATCCGGCGCGTGGTGATGGGCCACGACGACAACGGCAAGGCGGTCGTGATCGAGGACGGCCCGGCGCCATTCGTCCACATCAATCCGAAGAACGAAGACGATTGGTCGACCGATCTGTGGCGGACCGGCGAGACGCCGACGAAGATTGTGCAGCGGTACGAAGAGCCGACGCTCGGCCCGCGCCGCCAGATGCCGCAGAAGAATGGTACCGTCTTCCGCATCAACCATTTCGCACCCGAGACCGAGGATGTGCGCAACCGCACGGTCGAGGAGGCCCGCGCGGCCTTCGCGGCACTGGGCAACGAGCCCGCCTCGACCTATGGCCGCGGCGGCAGTCACCCGGCCAGCCACCGCACAGAGACCATCGACTACGCGCTGATCTTGTCGGGCGCGATCACCATGATCATCGACGATGGTGAGGTGGAGCTGAAGGCGGGAGATGTGGTGATCCAGTGCGGCACCAACCATGCCTGGGTGAACCGTACCGACGCACCATGCGAGGTGATGTTCGTGCTGATCGATGGTGAATTCGACCCGGGCCTGGCCGCGAAGTTCCCGCAGGGCGATTAGGCGGCCCGCGGCACCCATGGCGCAGACCGAACATCCCACGCGCGGACGATTGTCCGACGAAGCGCGACTTGCCCCGGCGCGACATGTCGATGTGCGGCCCAACCGGTCGGCCGCGCAGGTTCGCCTGCGCACGCTCGTCCTGATCCGCTGGATCGCCATCGCCGGCCAGCTCAGCGCATTGCTGATCGTGCAGTTCGGCCTGAATTGGCCGTTGCCTATCGACGCGGCCTTGGCGGCGATTGCGGCATCGGTGCTGCTGAATCTGGCGATGACGTTTCGTCGGCCCGTGCGCGGGCGGTTGAGCGAGTGGGAAGCGGCCGCCTATCTGGCCTTCGATATCCTGCAGTTGGCCGTGCTTCTCTATCTCACCGGCGGGATCGGCAATCCGTTCTCGTTGCTCTTCCTCGGCCCCGTGACGGTTTCGGCGACGATCCTGAGCCGCGCGGCAACCGCCGGGCTGAGCATCCTGGTGATCGGCTGCGCCAGCGTTCTGGCGTTTCATCATCTGCCGCTGCCCTGGTCGGGGGACGGATTACAATTGCCGGTGTTCTACATCGGTGGATTGTGGACCGCCGTTGTCGTCGGCACGCTCTTCCTTGGCGGCTATATCGGCAGCGTGGCGGGTGAGGGGCGGCGCATGTCCGACGCGCTGACGGCGATCCAGCTGGCGCTGGCGCGCGAGCAACAGCTCTCGGCGCTGGGTGGACTGGCCGCGGCGGCGGCGCATGAACTGGGCAGCCCGCTGGCGACAATCGCAGTGACGGCCAAGGAACTGACCCGCGAGATTCCCGCCGACAGCGAGTATGCCGACGATGTGCGGATACTGCAGGCAGAAGCGGACCGGTGCCGCGACATCCTGGCCGAGCTGGGGCGTGCGCCCGAGGTCGCGGATCCCAATGATCCGTTTGCCGTCGCCATGCTCTCGGACGTCGTGGCTGCCGCCGCCGCGCGGCACCGCAACGACGATATCGTGCTCGACCTTGTCGCCGCGGGCATCGACGAGAGCGCCGAGCCGCTGGTTATGCGGAGCCCCGAGCTGCTGCACGGGCTCGGGAATGTAATCCAGAACGCGGTGCAGTTCGCCGCGGCCCATGTATCGGTGGATATTTCCTGGGACGAGACCGAGGCGCGGGTCGAGGTGCGTGACGATGGGCCCGGATTTCCGCCGGCGGTTCTCGATCGCATCGGCGAGCCCTATATATCCAATCGGGGTGATGGTCATCTGGGGTTGGGAATCTTTATCGCCCAGACCCTGCTTGAACGCACGGGCGCCCGGATACGATTTTCGAATGCGCGCGCGGCTGCGCGTACGGACGGGGCGGAAGTCTCGATCACATGGACGCGCGATGATCTTGAAGTTGATGCGGGGACGGGTTAATCGACGATGATGGTTGATGCGGATGTAAATGAGCTGCCGGTGTCCGACGATGCGTCGCTGCTGATCGTCGATGACGAAGTCAATCTGCGCCTGCAACTGGCAAAGGCGATGGACCGGCGCGGCTTTCAGGCGGATGTCGCGGAATCCGTGGCCGAAGGGATTCGCGCCGTCGAAGCCCGCCCGCCCAAATATGCCGTGATCGACCTGCGCCTCGATGATGGCAGTGGGCTCGAAGTGGTCGAGGCCCTGCGGCGCCTGCGGCCCGACGCGCGAATTGTGGTGCTGACCGGATATGGCAACATCGCGACCGCCGTTGCCGCCGTGAAGGCCGGGGCGGTGGATTATCTGCCCAAGCCTGCGGATGCGGATCAGGTTGCCGCCGCATTGTTGGCCGACGGATCGACATTGCCCCCGCCACCGGATCGCCCGATGTCGGCGGACCGTGTGCGCTGGGAGCATATCCAACGCGTATATGAACAATGTGATCGCAATGTCTCGGAGACGGCGCGGCGCTTGAAGATGCACCGGCGGACACTGCAGCGCATTTTGGCGAAACACGCGCCGCGCGAGTGACGCCGGGGGACACGTTCATCGCTGTGGAAGATAAGCACTTGGCCTTTGCCGGCTTCGGGCGTGACCTCGTGGTTCGCGTCGACTCCAATGTGGATGCGGCCGAGCTGCAGGAAGCACTGCTGATCTTTCTCCCCCGCTGGGCATTCTGGCCGCGGATGGCGGCGCAAGCCGTTGATGTCGATGGCGTCGATATTGATGTGGCGTTCGACAACCAAAAATTCCGTATCGCAGCGGTCAGTTGGGACGGCGGCTATTCGATCGCGGCGGATTTCAACAATGCCGCGAATGCTCTGGCCGGATTGTTGATCGATGCCATCCTCGCCCACGGAATGGCCTTCTGCAGCCTGCATGCGGCCGCTGTCGAGGTCGGCGGGTCTGCGGTCGTGATGGCCGGACCTTCGGAAGCCGGGAAATCAACTCTCGCCTTGCGTCTCGCGGTGCGTGGGTGCCGCCACCTGGCCGATGATCGCATTCTCCTGCTGGGCGGCGACGCACCCTATCGGGTGGCCGGGCTGGGGCTCGCCGCCAAGGCCCGCACGCCGCTTCCGCCCGGGCCGGAACTGGCGGCGCTTGTCGATGCGCGCTGGTATCTGACCGATGAGGGGATTGCCTATCTGCATCTGGACGACGATGAGGCGCTCGGGTTTGGCGACATCCGGCCGCTCGGGAGCGTGGTTCTGCCCCGGCGCAATCCCGACCTGGATGTCGATGCTCGCCTCGAGCCGGCCCTATCGGGTGATATCGCCCGCTCCCTCATCGAGCAGGCAACCTCGCCGGCCGGTCCGGCCGCGATCGTGGCATCGATGAGCCGCCTTGCGGAAGCGTGCCAGGGTTATATTCTGCATTACCGTGACGGGGCCGCTGCCGCCGAGTTGTTGCTGTCGGACCTGTCGAACAAGAAACATCGGATGATTTGATATGGCCGGTGACGGCGAAAGTTTGTATGTGCGCAACCCGGCGGTGACCGAAACGACCCTGGACGATGACGTCTTCCTCGTCGAACCGGGAAGCGGCGAGGTGTTCTATCTCAACGCCATCACCAGCGGATTGTGGACCCTGTTCGCCGCGCCGACGAGCATCGTCGATGCCGCGACCGCCTACCGCGAAGCGTTCCCCGATGAGCCGGCTGATAAGATTTTGGCCGATGTCCGGAGCGCGGCGGAAGACATGTTGGCGCGGGATTTGATCGTCACCATCTCATAACAAGCGCCAATCCGGCGCCACTGGGCGGGGATTAGCGTTCGCGCAGCGCGGTGTTGGTCGTCTGCGACACCCGGTCGGTGAGGAAGCTGAGGATGGTCCGTTCGCCGATTTTGAAATCGGCCGTGACCTGCATGCCCGGCACGACCGGCTGGTCGGTTGGGCTTGGGCCCAGATGGGTGCGGTCGGTTTTGACCATGACCACGTAATTGAAGATCGCGCCTTCGCCACCGGGGTCCTCGGTGGCGTCGGCGGCGATCTGGGACACGGTGCCTTTGAGGGTGCCGAACTTGACGAAATCATATGTGTTGACCCGGATCTCCGCGTCCTGGCCGAGCTTGATGAAACCGATATCGTCATTCGGCACCCGCGCTTCGATGATGAGCGTGTCGCCGGTCGGAACCAGGTTCATCAGGGGGGTATTTTCGTCCACCGACTGACCGGTGCTGGACACGGCCATATTCTGCACGATCCCGTCGACCGGCGCGCGGACGATCAGCTGGTTTTGCTGATTCGTGGTCTGGGCGAGTTCCCGCGCCAGGCTGTCGCGCTGCTGGCGCGATTCGACCAACTGGCCGATCACATCGGAGAAATAGTCTTCTTCAATCCGCTCCTGGCGTTCACGCGCCTCGACTATTTGCGCTCGCTTCGCGTTGTACTCGCCGCGCCGGGCCGCGAGCTGACCCTGCGCCTCCGTTAGCCTTGTGCGAAGGTCGTCGAAGCGCAGGCGGGAGTAGTATCCGTCTTCTACGATCTGGGTAACTGAATCGACCTGACTGGTTCGGATGTCCACCGTTTCCTGAAGGCTCGTAATTCTCTCTTTCAATGCTGCAGACTCGATTGTGAATCTGCGTTCGGCTTCCTCTTCCGCACGGAGATTCGCCTTGAATGCGGCGACCCGTGCATTGAACAAACCGCGTTGGTTGGCCAGGATTTTTGCCGGCGCATCTTCGAGTTCGGCGGGAAAAATCAAACTGCTCGCGCGGACAGACTCGGCCTCAAGCCGGGCGGTTTGGGCGGCAAAGGTGGTCCACTCCTCGCGAAGCCGGCCCACTTCCTCATCGAGGAATTCCGGGTCGAACTCCACAAGCGGGTCGCCTGCCGCGACCCGTTGCCCTTCGACCACGTAGATTTTCTGTATCCGGCCGCCCTCGGGGTGATTGATGATTTTGACCCGGCCATCGGGGCGGACACGGCCTTGCGCTGTCGTGACTTTCTCGACCTCGGCAATTGCGGCCCAGCCAATCGTGAGCGCGGTGACGAGTGCGATCGCGATCAGCAGGATGCGCGCCAGCGGTGAATGTTCGCGGGCGGCGATCGCCTGGGCGTCGGGCAGAAAATCGGCATAGCGCGCTGGCGTCATCGCGGCGGGGAGTCCCCGCCCGCCGAGCGCCAGGCTCGACGTGCGGCCGCCGCCGGCGACTGCGCCGCTCGCCTTGTCGCGGCCGCGCTTGCGCCTTGCGAAACCGAACATCAGGCCTGCTCGCCCGAAATATCGCCGGATGCGTTGGCGGATCCCGGTGCCGCTGCCGGTTGGTTCGGACGGCGGTCTTCGGCCATGCGATCACGCGCATAGGGGACAATCTCGGCGGGCGTACCGGTCCGTTCGACGCGCCCGTTCATCATGAAGGTAACCTGATCGCAGATCGCCAGCGGCGCGGTGCGATGGGTCACCATCACAATCGTTCGGTCGCCGGCGGCGCGCCGGAGGCTGCGCATGGCCATATCCTCCGACACCAGATCGAGCGCGCTTGTGGCCTCGTCGAGAATGATCAGCCGCGGGTTCCGGATCAGGGCCCGGGCAAGGGCGATGAGCTGGCGCTGGCCGGACGACAGGCCATTGCCCCGGTCGCCGAGAACCGTGTCATAGCCATTGGGCAGGCGCTGAATGAAATCATGGGCGCCGACGAATCGCGCCACGGCGACGACCCGCATGGGATCCTTGATGGGCATGCCGATCGAGATGTTGTCGCGAACCGTTCCGGCGAACAGCTGCACATCCTGCGGTACCACGCCCAATTGCTGGCGCAATGCGGAGAGCGACATATGCGCGATGTCGGTGTCGTCGATCATCACGCGTCCGGAATCTGGCGTGTACAGCCCCTGTAGTATTTTCACCAGCGTCGATTTCCCCGACCCCGACGGCCCGACGATCCCGACGATCGATCCTTGAGGGATGGCGAGATTGACGTTGTCGAGAATGGGTGGCTGGCCCTCTGCGAAATGGAAAGAGACATTCTCGAAGTCGATCTTGCCGCGGATGGGGGGCAGCGGGCTCGTGGAGCCCGGCGCGGTGTCCTGGGGCTCATCCATGATCTCATCGAGACGGGCGAACGCCGCGCGGACCTCCTGCAACTGGTGCCAGGCGCTTACCACCTGGCGGACCGGTGCGATGGCTCGGCTGGCCAGGATATTCGCCGCGATCAAGGCGCCGATCGACAGCTGATTGTCGAGGATCAGGAACACGCCGACGATGACGACGCCGTAGCCGACTAGCTGCTGCATCAGTGAGCCGACGACCGAGACGATGTTGCCCTGGTTCTGGGTTTTGAAACCGGTCCAGGCACCGAGTGCGAGACGTTGGCTCCAGCGGTTCTCGATCTCGGATTCGAGCCCCAGCGACTTGATGGTCAGGGCATTGTTGATGGTCTCGTTGAGCGCGGATGCCTTGGCGGCGTGGGCAATGAAATCCTGCTCGATCAGTTCCTTCTGCTGCCGGTGAAACACGATCGAGAGGATCACGAAGACCGGCATCACCGCGACGACGATAAAGGCGAGAACCGGGGCGACGAAGAACAGCGCCGCGACGAACAGAATGACGAACGCCATATCCACCAGCGTGATCGGCATCTGTCCGGAGAAGAAGTTCCGGACCGTATCGAGTTGCCGCAACCGCTCGGTGATGACCCCGGTCGGGGTTTGTTCGAAATGCTGATAGGGCAGATGCACGAGGTGATGCACGACCTCGGAGCCAATCAGCGCGTCCAGGCGGGCCCCTGTGTAACTCGAGACATAGCCGCGAATTGCGCGCAGAAGGACGTCGAACAGGGCCACCGTGATGACGGCGATCACGAGCACCTGCAGGGTGTCGACCGCCCGTTGACCGATGACCTTGTTGTAGACCGTCATCATGAAGAGCGGGCTTGCGAGCGCGAACAGGTTGATGAAGGCCGAGGCGAGCACCAGCTCCCAGGCGATGCCCCGGACCCGTTTGCCGATCAGCGCACGCCAGTTGGTGCGCGGCAATACCGCGTCTTCGGGTTTGATCAGGATCGCCCGGTCCGACAGGTTCACCGCACCCCCCGCTTTCACGCGAACGGTTTGTTCGGCGAGCGGGTCAAAGACGATCAGCTCATCGCCCTGGCGCGAGAGCACGAGTGTGGAAGGCCCCCCATTGCGTCCGATAAGGACGAACGGCACAGGGAGCTCCCCGGCAGCGGCCACATCGAACGGGACTTCGCGCACGGCGTAGCCGAGGCGGATGGCCGCGCGGCTGAAGGATTCCGGATGCATGCCGGCGTCGGGGATCGGAACCGTGGCACGAATATCGGGCGCGGCGACGGGCCGGCCATAGTGCAGCGTCAATCGGATCAGGCAGCGCAGAAGGGTGTCGACTCGGTCCGAAGACCCGGCGGGTTTGGCCGGGCCATCGTCCGGGCGCACGCGCACGACATCGGCCGTGTTCGAGGCGGTGCCGTCGTCCGGATTATTGTCCTGCGGGTCGGTATCGTTGGCCATGTGTCAGACACTTGGGGTGTGAATCTTGAGATTCACGTTCCGAATCATGAATTTAGAGGGCGAAACCTAGCAAAATTTGGTTAATGTTCGGAAACATATTCGAACATGTTGAAATAACTATTGAAAAACTTCTCAGAACATTTCGCTTTCCAGGATTTAGTTCTAACAAAACCTTAACGAATCACGCGGCAACGTTGATTCTATAGGCAAGTTGGTTGCGCGTAAGAGATTAGGTGGCGGGATTTAATCTGGATACAGGGATCAACCATTGCTATATGATCTAGACAACACGAAAACGCTCGGGGGAGGGTTTCCGTTCGTTGCCCTGTTTCACATGTCGGGTTTATATCGATGAAAACTCCCCTGTCACTCCCCGGAACATCCAAATTGCGTGGTGCCGCGCTCATCGCTGCGGCCTGCGCCGCACTGGTCGCTGGCCCCGCGTATGCCCAGCAGGACGGACCACTGGTGCCTGATGCGGTTATGTCGGGGGCGGCGGGGCAGTCTGTCGAGGGTCGTCAGGCCATCTCGAATTACCTTTTGTCGGGCAATCCGCGGCCCCAGGACATCGCCGCGCGCGCGGTGGTCGCGATCAATCAATTGCAGGCCAGCGGCGGTTTTTCCAATCCTGCCGACTTGATCGCCGCGGCGGACCGGATTGCCCAGGTGGCGACTCCGGCCCTGTGTCCGCCGAAGGTTATGAAGGTTTTCGTCGATCAGAGTTTCTCTTTGCCGCCGGCCGCGCGCGGTTTTGACTTCGGTCCGCCCGATGCGCGGACGATGTCCGGATTTGAGCGGGTGTCCCCGGGCGACAATCGCCTGTTGGGCGGAAAACCGCGCGCACTGCAGCGCCCGGGCAATGAGGCCCTGCTGTCGAACGGCATCGTCGGCGTGAACAAATTCGTCACGCCGATGGAAAACGGCGTCCATCGGGTCCTGCTCTTCACCGACGATATTGGTGATGAAAGCACCTATCTTTCGCCCCTGGGTGGCAAGGTCATCGTGAACGGCCGCTCTGTGGCGCTGGGCGATCATCCGCCCGACGAATGGCTGCCGCAGGCGGTCTTGTCCGCGCCCGGCGCGCAACCCAATGTCTCGGCGTCCGAGGTGAACGGCCTTTCCGTGACAGAGCAGCGCGGCGGCGCCTTGATGGTTGAAGTCGAAGTCACGAACGGCCAGTTGGAGGTCGAATTGATCCCGCCGGGCGGTGGCGATCAGGAGCGTCAGACCTATTTGACCGGCGCGATGGTTGAGCCGGTCACCGAAGGCGGCGCGGGCGGTTTCAGCCGGCATCTTGATGCGTCCCAGGCCATTCTGGAAACCGAGGAATGCCTCGAACTCGAGGCGGATATCACCACGGCACTGGCGGATCTGCTGGAAGAAATCGAGCCGGCCGCCGGTCCGGAGCTTGAATTGCTTGATTTGCCGGAACCGATTGTCGAAGACGAGGATGCGGCGAGCCCCGCATGATCGCAGGGAAGTTTGACGAGGCGTGACTAGAACCTACCACGATCGCCGCCCAATCCGCCCCACCCAGGGTTTCCGGTTTGGGCGGCAACTGATTCCAGCCATGGCGGGCGTTTTGGCCGCAGCGTCGATTGCCGCGGCCATGCCGATGCACGCGTACGCCCAGGATGCCCAGGCCGAGAGCGTACGTGGGGTCGGTATCTTCGAGCTCAACCCGATCGGAATCGAGCTCGACCGCTTGATTGAGCTGCCGTTTGACCTTCTTGAAGACGGTGGCTACGACCCCGACGAAGAGCGCGAAGACATCATCAGTACGTTCATCGCATTTCCAAAGTTCGAGGTTGAGTTTACACACACGGACAACCTGTTCCGCGCGACCGAAGGCAAGAGTGATTTCATTACGGTTTACCGGCCCAGTCTCGTCATTCAATCGGATTGGGACAATCACTCACTGAGTTTCTCGGCTTCCACGAATATCGGGCGCCACAAGAACCACGCGTTGGAGGATTTCGAGGATTATAGCCTGTCCACGGCGCTGAACCTCGTCGTTGATGAATTCACCGCGGCTTCGGCAAGTCTCAGCCACACACGTTCCCACGGCGCGCGCGGGGATATCGATGATCCGGGTGAGCTTTTCTCTCCCGATATCTCCTTTATCAACTCGCTTGTGATGGGGTTCGTGCGTAGCATTCCGGACGGGTTGCTGGTCGATTTGCAAACCCAGGTTTCGAAAATCAGCTTCGAGAACAACGGCCCGCGCAACAATTCGGACCGCTGGTCGACCGATTATCAGGTGCGCGCCCGGATAGGCTGGGAAATCGAGGAGGGAACGACCGTTTTTGTTCAGCCGAGGGCCTTTTTCAGCCGATTCCGCGTCGAAGTGGACGATTTCGGCACGAACCGGGACTACAACGAGTATGAAATGACGGCCGGCGTACGGCTAAACGCCACACCAATTACATTTCTTGAATTCCTGGCCGGCGTTTCCACGCGCAAGAACAAGGATGAGCAGTTCCAGGATACGGTTAATTACCTTTCGCGCGGCGCTTTTGTATGGAATCCCACCTCTGTAACCACGCTGAGCGCGGGTCTGGATCAATCCTTCGAGGGGGCGGCGGCCGAGGGCGTATCCGGGACCCTGACCCGCTCGTTGACGACCAGCGTGGACTGGACCCCGCAAGACGATGTGATTCTGACAGCCGAGACGACGCTCCGGATTGAAGAATTTGAGGGAATCAACTCAACCACCTCACGACAAAGTATGATTATTGGCCTTGTCGCCGATTGGGCCATCAACCGCAATTTCTATTCCCGGCTGTCGCTCAGCCGCGAGATGCAGGACGGCGACCTGGCGACTGACGAAATGACAGAGAACCGGATACAACTCCGACTTGGCGCAGCCCTTTAGGATCAACGACAAGAGTGAACGCCACCAGCCGGCGAACAGGATTTTGACCATGCGAAAAACCTCCACCCTTTTTGTTGCGATGTTCGCACTTGCAGCATGCGACTTGATATCGACCGACGTCGAGTTGCCCCTGGCACCCGAACAAATCGGCCTGACGACCGACAATGCGGCGAGTGGTGGCTTCTACCGAATGGGTGGGGGCGACCGGCTGGCGATCGCGGTGTTCGGTCACCCGGACCTGTCGGGTGAATTCGAGGTCGATGGGACGGGCGAGATCGCCTACCCGTTGCTGGGGCAGGTGAAGGCCAGCGGTCATACCCTGGAGGAACTCCGCGCCATCATTGCCGACGATCTCAACAGGGACTTTGTCGTCGAGCCACGTGTCTCCGTGGAGGTTCTGAACTTCCGGCCCTTCTATATCCTCGGGCAGGTCAATGCACCGGGCAGCTACCCCTACCTCTCCGGTCTCAATGTGCGACAAGCTGTGGCGATTGCCGGCGGTTTTACCCGCCGTGCCGATCAATCCGAAATTGTTATCGTCCGGGAATCGGAAGTGGGCGATATCAAGTATGCCGCAACCCCGAATGCGCCGGTCCTTCCGGGCGATACGCTGGAAGTGCGCAGAAGGCTGTTTTAGGGCGAAGTAGTGCGGGTACGACCCGGTATACCAGTTCCGGTATATGATCTTTCAACAGCCCCGAAACCTAGTATGGCCAGGGCGTTTTAGTAAGTTTTTTCAATTGCTTGTTAACCTGCCTTAAAACTATTTATTAGAAATATATTTACAAGCCGCTCAAGCCCCCACATACTCTCGCAGAATACCCTCGGTAGTTCGGAACTGGTGCGCCATAAGGTGCGCCGATACGGGCTGCAGAGGCCAAATGCGTTTGCTGTCGATCGCCGGTCATGGTGTGGCATGCATATTGCTCTTGTTGGGGCGAAAGTTTGCGGTTTGGTTTGGAGTGCAAGATTTTGTGTGTTGGTAGTGCCCTTTTTCAATGCCAGTTTATGGTTGGCGGTTCGGCGATTGCGGTCGCCGGATTGATTGAGGGTGCCCGCGTCTACTCCAGACCGGTCGCGTAGGTATCACGGTTCGATGAGCACGGTTTCACAATTTCCGACACAGGATTACGGCACGCAGCCCGACCAGGGTTTCATGATGCCGGCGCCTGAGACCGAGGGCTTCAGCCTGCGGCGTCTGTTGTCGATTCTTCGCCGCCGCAAATACCTGATTGCGGGGGTCATGTTCATCATCACCTCAATCACCGTGATGATGGTCAGCCAGATCACACCGTTGTATTCGGCCAGCACCAAGATTGTCGTCGAGCCCAACCGGCAAAATGTCGTTGATATTGAATCGGTCGTGAGTGGCCTGACGCCTGACTATTTCACGAATGAGACCGAAGCCGAGGTTATTCAAAGTCGTGAACTCGCATTCGCGGCGGTCGATCGCCTCCAACTGACCAAGAGCCCGCTGTTCAATCCCTTGCTTTGGGAGCCGGAGCCGGGCCTGTTCGAAAGTTTGATGAAGGCCGGCAAGGTCTTTCTGCTCGGTATTATCGGAAGCCCGGAGGATATTCTCGAGGTTGAAACCGAGGAGGCCACGGCCGAGGCCGAAGTCCATCCCTTGATGTTATTGCCGCCGGAAGAGCGCGAGAGTTATCTCCGCGAGCTGGCGGCGGGTCAGTATCTCGGGGGCCTGTCCGTGACCCCGTCCAACATCAGTCGGGTGATCACGATCAGTTACACGTCGTCTGACCCGGCGTTCACGGCCCTGGCGGCGAATACGACAGCCGAGCTGTATATTCTCGATCAACTCTCCGATTTGGGTGAGGCCACCTCGCGGGCCGGCGATTTCCTCTCGTCACGCGTGAACGAGCTGCGTGAACGGGTGATCGAGCAGGAGCAGGAAATTGCGCGCTACCGCGCCGATGCGGGGATCATCGAAACGGGCGGCATCACGGTCTATCAGCAGCAGCTGGCGCGGGTGAACGAAGAGCTTGCCGAAGCGCGGATCGCACTATCGGAATCCGAAGCCCGCCTCGCCCAGGTCAACGAATTGCTTGAATCCGGCTCGGGCCTCGACACATCAGCTGCGGTGCTCAACTCCACGCTGATCGCGCGGCTGCGCGAGCAGGAAGCGGAAGTCATCCGCAAACTGTCCGAGTTCCAGACCCAGCTCCGGCCGGGCCATCCGCGCCTGCAGCTGGCTGAGAACGAGCTTGAGGATCTTCGCGGTGCGATCGAACGCGAAGTGTCGAAAGTCGCCTCGAATATGCGCAACGAGTTGCAGATCGCGCGCGTGCGCGAAGCGAACATCCGACAGGAACTCGCGCGTATCGAGGGCGTACTTGAAGAACAGGGCCAGGCCCAGGCCACCGTTCAGTCCCTTTCCAGCGAGCTTGCGGCCAACCGCCAGCTCTACGAAACGTTCCTTGAGCGCCTGAAGGAAACCGATGTTCTGGAAGGCACCGAGCAGCAGGCCGATGCGCGCATCATATCCCGCGCCACGGTGCCCGGCGGTCCGTTCTTCCCCAAAAAGCGGCTCATGGTTGCCGCCGCGATTGCCTTCTCTGCGGTCGTCGGATTTGCGCTCGCCTTTGTCGCGGAGTTCATGGACAGCGGTTTCCGGTCCACCGCGCAGCTTGAGGGCCAGAGCGGGGTAGCGGCGTTGGGCATGGTGCCCGCCCTGCAGCGCAGCCAGTCGGAGGGCAAGCGGCCACATGAATTCGCCTTGGCGAGACCAAACTCGACATATGGCGAGGCCATAAGATCGGTGCGAACGGGTCTGATGCTGTCGTCGGCCCATCAGCCACCGAAAACCGTGCTGATCACGTCATCGATCCCGGGCGAGGGCAAGACGTCAACCGCGCTCTCGATCGCGATTACGGCCGCGAAATCCGGTCAGCGCGTGTGTATTCTCGATTGCGATCTCCGCAATTCAAGCCTGCATGTCTATCTCGATGTGCCCAACCAGCGTGGCCTGAGCGACTATCTTGGCGGCCAGGCCGAGCTTGAGGATGTGATCGAAATCCATCCGTCCTCGACGATGCATTATGTGACCGCCGGGTCACGTGCCCCGAACCCGACCGATATGCTGAGCTCCGACGAGATGCGCCAGCTCATCATACGGCTCGGCGAGATGTACGACATGGTCGTCTTCGACACCCCGCCGTTGATGGCGGTCTCGGATGCGCTCGTGCTGATGCGCGATGTCGATCGCACGCTGTTCCTGGTTCGCTGGGAAAAGACGCGTCGTGAGACTGTTCTCGCCGGGATCAAACAGGCGCTCGAGGCGGGCGCGAACCTGGCCGGTACGGTCCTGACCCAGGTGAATGTCAAGAAGCACGCGTCCTATGACTATGGCGACTCGGGCTACTACTATTACGGCAGTTATCGGAAGTACTACAGCGAGTAAGATGCTCGCACGGATTATCCGCGCCGGAACTCATCAATGTCCCGTAACAGACTGATCGCTGCACTCATCGCGCTTGTCGTCGCGATCCCGCTGATCACCATGGCGGCGCCACGCCTGGTCGCGGGCGTTTTTACCGGTCCGTTCGACGAGACCGTGCGTCAGCTCGCCCGTGGCGAACAGGTATCCAAGGCTGATCTCCGGATCGCGCGTGCCAGTCGGCTGTCGGCGTTGGGCTGGTATGAGCTTTCACGTTTTGAATCGGATCTCGGAATTCTGAACTATACGCTGGCCCGTGGCGAAGAACGCGGAACCGAGCTTCACCAAAAACTCATCGACGGTGCTATCGCGGCCGATCTGCGTTCGATCGAACTCGCACCGACGGCGGCATATTCATGGCTGCGCCTTGCGCAGGCCCATGTCGAGCGGGACGGGGCCGCCGCGGACATCGCACCTTTTCTGCGCATGTCCTATGCCATGGCGCGCTACGACCCCCGGATCGTCCTGACGCGTCTCGATATCGCGTTATTGTTCTGGAACGATCTGCCCGACGACCTGAAACGGGACGCCGACGATCAGATTCGTCTGGCGATGAAATGGTTCCCGCGCGATCTCGTACGTTATACGCGCGCGCGCAATCGGTTGTCCGAGGTGCGCGCCGCGCTGTCGGTCGACCCACCGGCGAGGGCGCGTTTCAACCTCATGTATTTCCTGCGCCGCGATCAAACCTGATCTGAACGCGACACGGATGAATTGCGCTACCGAGGTCAGCGGCCGCGCCGCGATTGCGAGCGATGGCGGTTGGCTTGGGCACAGCCAACGGCGAGCAGTGCGGCGAACGTCACCGCGACGGCCGGTATCTGTAGGCTGAAGTCGACCCAGGCATGGGTCCCGACGACACCGATCGCACCCAGACCGATGCATGAATAGATCGCTTCCTGGTGGCGTGAAATGGTGCCGTAGAACGCCCACAAGCCGAGCCATGCGATCGATCCGAGTATCAGCAGAAAACCCCCATACCCACCCTCGAGGATCATCTCCAGATAACCGTTATGGGCCTTGAAAAACGGGGCTGTCCGTGGCGACAGTTCCGAGCCGCGCGAACGTACAGAGACATCGCGAAACGTACTCAGGCCGGTGCCGAGCCATGGCCGTTCACTGATCGCTTCACGGGTGAATTCCCATATCTCGCCGCGCCCGGAAACCGCCGTATCGCTTTGGCTAAGTCGGCTTGCAAGCTCTCGACCGCTGAAGCTCAGGAGTACCACGCCGCCGAGCATTATGATGCCGGCAAACACGATTGCGCGCCGTACGCGTTCACGCTTGTAGATCACCAGGCCGGTCAGGAACACGAGTACGCCTATCGTCGTGCTGATGGTGGCGCCGCGTGAGGCGCTGAAGAGCAGTGCCGAGCCGGTGATGAACAGCGCGACGAGGAGCCCGAAAACCCGGGCGCCCATGCTGTCGATCATGTGTACGAATCCGACCCGGTTGGCGATCCCCAGGGACGCGGCCTCGTCTGCCTCCCAGGTCAGCAGCCCGAATGCGGCCATAATCACCAGACCGGCATAGGTGCCGAAATTGTTGCGGTTCACGAAAGTCGAGGTCACCACGTCCCCGTAGGCCCATTTCTCGAACCAAAGGATCGAGTTGGCCCCCGTGAAATGGACGATCAGTCCGTACAGCGAATACACGCTGCCGGAAATGACGATCGCCCAGAGTATGCGGCGTGCCAGGCGCCGGGACCGGCCATAGTGCAGCGCCAGCCAGAAAACGGCGCCATAGGCGAGCAGGCGCATGGCGCCATCGAAGGAGGCATTCGGATCGAGACTGATGGCGCCGAACGATTTTTCACGCCCCAGGGCGGCCGCCGCTTCGGCCCAAATCGGATGATCCCACGCGGCCGGCGTCAGGCCGCTGGCCTGGACCAGGAACCAGATGATTGCGAGCCCGAACATGACCGTGGCGGGCAGGTGGCGACGCAAGGGAATGCGAATGGATCCGGGCGTGCGTACGACACCATAGGCCCACATCAGGGTCAGGATGCCGATCACGATCGACAGGAGGCTCCAGGACCACAGGCGGTTGCTGCCGAACGGCAAGGGTGCGAGTACCAGAACTGCAAGCAGGCCGAAAAAGGCGATGCGGAGCGAGCGTGGGGTTTTGGTGGTTTCGCGTGCCATCAGAGATCCGGAGACAAATGCCCGACGTCGGGGCCTAGTAGGCGTTCTTGTTCACGAATCCCACGAACAAGGTGAGGAACAGGATTCGGATGTCGAAAAGGATCGACCAATTGTCGATGTAGTGAAGATCATATTCCACGCGTCGGCGCATTTTCTCGGGCGTATCGGTCTCGCCGCGAAGCCCGTTGACCTGCGCCCAACCGGTTATCCCGGGCTTCACGCGGTGGCGGGCGAAATACTCGTCGATCACCGCGCCGAATTGCTCATTGTGGGCGACCGCATGCGGTCGGGGACCCACCAACGACATGTTGCCCTGCAGGACATTGATAAGCTGGGGTAGCTCGTCGAGGCTCGATTTGCGCAAAAACCGGCCGATCCAGGTGACGCGGGGGTCGTCCCGGGTCGCCTGATCCACGGCGCTGTCGGGGGTATTGGAGGGCTGGGCGGCATCGGTCCGCATGGAGCGAAATTTATAGACCGTGAACTCTTCATTGTTGAAGCCGTAGCGCTTTTGCTGGAAGAGCGCCGGGCCGGGGCTGGTCAGACGGACTAGGAGGGCAATCAACAGCAACAACGGTGACAGGGCGACCAGCAAAACACAGGCGCCGACCCTGTCTTCGATCATCTTCAGGATCAGGTTTCGGCCCGTGATCGGCCGCTCGAAAATATTGATCATCGGCACACCGGCGATGCTCGACAGGCTCCGCACCGGAAGCTGGAATGCGATCGTCTCCGGGCACCATTTGACGTTTGCCGGCGCACTTTTCAGCGACTGCACCAGGTCCAGCAGCGTGCCGCCGGACCGCCAGGGCAGGGCGACGATGATTTCATCGACCCGGTTCTGGCGAACATAGCTCAACAGATCCTCGATCCCGCCGCGCACGGGTACCCCTTCGACCTCGTCGGGAATGCGGGACGCGCGACGGTCGAACAGGCCGACGATATTCACGCTCTTGTTGTCCGAGGCGAGCATTTCGCGGATCAGGCGCTGGCCATACTCGCCGGCACCGACGATGGCGACGTTCTGGCGCAAATCGCCGCGTTCACGCCAGCGCGCAATCTGGACCACCAGAAGAATGCGCAACACCAGCAACCCGCCGAGCACCATGGGAAACCAGATCAGGGCCCAGGCGCGTGAAAAACTGTCGGTTGTCTTGGTGATGAAGGCCAGCGCGAGAAGCGTGAACATCACCGCCGTCCAGCCGACCGACATGCGCCCGAACTGATACAGGAACCGGTCGATATTGGGAGCTTCATAAAGATGGGCGACGTGGAAGAAGTTCGCCGTCAGCAACATCGCCGCGATGATGCCCTGTCCGTAGATCGCGGGGAGCGCCAGATTGCCGTGCCAGACCCAGTACGCCCCAACGGCGAACAGCCCGACCAGCAGGATATCGCCCATCCGGAGAATGAGCGAGGCACCCGTCTGAAGGTCTCCTGCGAATCTTTTTGCGTCGGCCATGCACTACCTTTCGCGCGCCGTAGGGGGCGGAAAATAGACGAAAGCGCGCAGTCACCGCAAACAGCATGAATATCGGGAATGCATTGGTTTCTTTATCTTTGGCGCGATTGTCACCTGCCGCAACGCCACCGACCCGCATCGTTGATCGAAAAGATCCCGCGGCCGTGACGAATCATCCGACCGCCGCCGGCCGGATTGGTCCGGTTGCCGTGCCCCAATTCGGGGCGGCGCCATTAAGAATTTGCAAACAGCGCGCGGTTTAGGATCGGTGCCAGGTGGGGCAACCATTCCCCGCCATGGATTGCGCAAGGATTGTGCCGGGTCGACGACGTGGGTTATCGCTCCTCAAATACGCAGATATCGAATGCCGGATATCCGGGGCGGCAGTGTGCCGGCAGGGCGGCATTCTGCGCATTGACGCCGCGAACCGCCGCATGACCGCGATGCTGCTGATTCCGCTGCTCGCGACCGGGCTTGCCGCACTCGGCATTGTCGCGGCGTGGCGTCATGGCGCATCGCGGCGGGCGGCGATTTCCGCGCACCGCTATCGGGAGGTGGCTGACCGTTTCGAACAGCAGGCGAACTTCATTCGCAAGCTGACGGACACGCAGCCCGACGCGATCTTCATCGTCGACCGGAATGATCGGCTGACATTCGCGAATGCGCGGCTCGCCCGGATGGTCGGCGCACATGATCCCGGCGAGCTGCTGGGCAAAACCCTGGCGGGGGTATTCGGCCCCGCCGCGGCGCGGCGCTATGCACGACATGTGCGCGATGCCTTTCACGAGGAAGCCAATCTTCGTTCGGTTGACCGGGTCGGGGGGGCGGACCGGGCCGGCCAGGCCGTTGAAGACCGCGTGTTGCAGACTCAATTCGTCCATCTGCCCGCCAGCGAACATGTCGGCGCCGGCATCCTGATTGTCGAGCAGGACATAACCGCCGCGATCTCGGAACGTGAACGCAATGAACGTCTGCTGCAGCAGCTGGCCGATACGCTCTTGGCCATCGTCGACCGGCGCGACAGCTTTGCGGCCCATCAGTCGGCCCGGGTGGCGCAGGTGGCCACGGCGATCGCGGACGAAATGAGCCTTGATCCGGTTCTGGTGGACACGGTGGACAAGGCGGCCAGCCTTATGAATGTCGGCAAGATCCTGGTGCCGCGTGCCCTCCTGATGAAGAACGGGAAACTGTCGGATGACGAGATTGACCGCATTCGCCATGCGCTGGGGGCGGGGGTGGATTTGCTCGAGGGTGTGGAATTCGACGGCCCGGTCGTGGAGACGTTGCGCCAGACTTGCGCGCATGTGGATGGGTGCGGTGAGCCCGCCAGTCTTGCCGGTAACGAAATTCTGGTCACCGCGAAGATCGTGGCCGTCGCCAATGCATTCGTCGGCATGGTGAGCCCGCGCGCGCACCGCCCCGGCATGACCTTCGATGCCGCGGTGCAGAACTTGCTGGATGATCCGGGCGCGCGGTTTGATCTGGGTGTCGTGGGGGCGCTGATCAATCGCCTCGACAATCACGGCGGCCGCAGCCAGTGGTCGAATTTTTCGGTGCCCCCGCCGGGCATCCACGGGATTGTCGGCTAGGCCCGTATTGTCACGTTTGCACCCGCGCCAAGCGGCGCGTGCGTGTTAGTATCGGCGCATGTTCAAGAAGCTCTTTGGCCGTGACAAGCGGGCCCCCAATCCGGACTACAGAATCCCCGACGGCACCATCGTCTATGCGGTCGGTGATGTGCATGGGCGCCTCGATTTGCTGCAGGCGCTCGAGCAACGCATCGTCGCCGATGCAACCTCGCGCGACGCCACCCGCCGGGTCATCGTGTATCTCGGCGATTTCGTCGACCGGGGCTACGAATCCCGGGCGGTGATCGACCACCTCCTGGAAACCGAGATCGACGGTTTCGAGCGGGTGTTTCTGATGGGAAACCATGAGGAATACATGATCCGGTTCCTGGAGGATTCCAGCAAGGCGCGCGGATGGTTCGCCAACGGCGGCATCGAGACCCTGATGAGTTATGGCGTGATCGCCGGCGGGTCGGGTGCGACCGACTCCGACCTCGCGCGTGTTCAGTCGGAATTCCGGCTCGCGTTGCCTGACGCCCATAAGAGCTTCCTCGCGGGCCTGCCGGTCATGCATCGCGAGGGCGACTATGTATTCGTGCATGCCGGCATTCGCCCCGGCGTTGCCATCGATAAACAGGATCCAGAGGATCTGCGGTGGATTCGCAGCGAATTTCTCGAAGACAAACGCGATTATGGCGTCGTTGTGGTGCATGGGCACACGATCACGGAAAACCCGGTCGATCGGCCCAACCGCATTGGCGTGGATACGGGCGCCTATGCGTCGAGCCGCCTGACCTGTGCTGTCCTGACGGAGGACCGGCGCGAATTCATGCAAACCTAGCGCGATGCTGGCCGCTGCGATGACAGCTGCGATCACTGCCGTGCAGGGGCGGGCGGCCTGGGCCCGTATCGCAGAGATTGCAGGCACCGCCGCACATACCGCGCATGATGTGCAGATCGCGCCCGAGATCGTCGAACGGCTTTCCGAACTCGCGTCACCGGTCCTGACCGACGCGCTGCTCGGCGGCGGTCACTTCGACCAGCCGACATTGATCCAGAGCCGTCTGAACAACCGCTTTCGCCTGTCGGCCCAGCGCGATTGCCTGCGCCTGATCGCGGATGCCGATGTCCCGGTGGTGGCAATCAAGGGGTTCGCGCTTGCCCACATGATCTACGATGAGCCTGAAATTCGGGCCGTGGGCGATCTCGATATACTCGTGCGCCCCGCGGACCGCGATCGTTTGATGCGCCATTTGAGTGCGAACGGTTACACCTTCGCGCCCTTGCCCCGTCCGCCCTGGGGGTTCATTTCGGCGGCGAGCTATGCGCCGTTCGTCTCGGCCGACGGGGCGTGCAATCTCGACGTCCACATACACCCTGATTGCTATCCGGCCTACCGGTCGCTGACGACGGACCGGGTCTTCGCGCGCGCGGTCACGATCGATGCGGATGGCCTGTCGTTCCAGGCCGCCTGCGCGGATCACGCGTTCTTGCTGTGTGCGACCAACGTCGCCAAGGACAAGTTCGGCATGTTCGCCGCGCGCAAGATCGCCGATGCGATGCGGTTGGTGGGGCACCATGATCTGGACTGGGCGGCGATTGCGCGGATGGCGTCGGAGGGCGGCTATGCCGGCCCCTATCGGGTGTTCCTGCGCCTTCTTCATGATCTGGGACTGCGCGGCCTCGACGTGCCGGATGCAGGTTTCCCGCCGCGCATGGCACGCGAATATGCCCGCATGCTCGCCGACACGCAGCGCTTCTATCCCGATGATCCGGGCCTGCTTGCGACCCTGCGGCGGGAATTGTTGTTGAGCACGGAACTGCCGGTCGGGCTCTACAACGCGTGGGCCCGGGTCCGGGGGCTGTTCCGCCGCGATGATGGGGTGCCGGATGTCCCGGGCCTGAGCTGAAGCTTCCTGCCGTTGCGCGCCTAGTCCCTTCATTCCGCGCGCCGAACGTTCTACCCTTGTGCCGAAGCATTGATGGTTGGGCGTTCGCAGAGCATGAACGAGACGATACGCGGGCGCTTGCGTCGTGGCCTGGGCGGGCAGGCCTTTTCCCAGGTCGTGAACCTGACGTTTCAGTTTGGCAGCGTGCCCCTGTTCCTGCATTTTTGGGACAAGAGCCTTTATGGCGAGTGGCTGATCCTCGCCGCGTTCCCCGCCTATCTCGTGATCAGCAATCTCGGATTCACCAACGCCACCTCCTATGAGGTGACGATGCGCATTTCGCGAGATGACACCGCAGGCGCGTTGCGGGCCTTCCAGACGAGCTGGGTCTTCGTTACGCTGATATCGCTTGGGGTTGCGGGTCTGCTGCTGCTCGGCCTGGCTCTCGCGCCGCTGGCCAGCTGGTTCAACATGTCCGAATTGACGGATTCCGATGCCGCCGCGGTGCTCGCGCTGTTGCTGATCCAGATCCTGTTCAACATCCAGACCGGGCTGGCCGCCGTGGGATTGATGAGCGCCGGACAGTACGGGCTGCAGAGCTATCTCACGGCGCTGACACGGCTGGTGTCCCTGGTTCTGATCGCGGGTGCGCTGGTCGCCGGTGCACGTCCGTTGGGCGTTGCCATTGTTGTCGCGTCGGTCGAGGCGGTCGGGTTTCTGGTCGTCGCGATGTTTGCGCATCGCCATAGCTCCTGGTTGGCCTACGGGGTCGCACATGCCTCACGGGAGACCTGGCGTCAGCTCGCGCCGCCGTCACTCGGTTTCGTCGGGCTGACTGTTGCGAACGCGATTGCGATCCAGGGGCCGATCATTGTCCTCGGCGCGATTTTGGGGCCGTCCGCCGTTGCGGTGTTCGCCACGCTGCGCATGCTGGCCCGCGCCGTCGTCCTGTTTGCCAACCTGGCCTTCACGACCGTGCGGCCGGAGATCGCGATCGCTTACGGCAGGGACGATATCGATCTCGTACGCCGCCTCAACAACCGGGCCATACAGTTCTCGGCCTGGCTGTCGGTGATCGCGTTCGTTGTGCTGATGGTATTCGGTCCGGCGATCGTCGACTTCTGGACGGTTGGCCGCATTCCCGTGCCACGCACCTTGCTCGGCCTTTTGTTGATCGGCGGCCTGTCGACCGTGATGTGGCACGGGGTCGCGACCGCGCTGTATGCGACAAACAACAACCGCGCCATCGCCACGATCTACGGAATTGCGGCGGCATCCGGTCTGGCGGTCCTGGCATTGGTGACACCCGGCCTTGGCATCAACGGTGCCGCCGCCGCGCTGGCCGTCGCCGAACTCGCGGTCGTTGTTCTGGTGATGGGGCGGACCATGGCCTTTCTCGACCAGCGATTTTCGTCCCTGGTCCTGGCCGCGCTCAAACCGCCGACGGATGCGTTGCGTCTTCTGCGCCGGAGTTCGTAGCCGGCCATGGCCCCCAATGTGATCATTTCCAACGGATTTGGACGGTTCAGTCTGCGTCTCGCGGCGGCCGAGGCGGCCAAGCGTGATGCGCTGGCGGCGTTCATCACCGGGGCCTATCCGACTCCGGGTCTGACGCGCTGTCTGTCCGCGCTCGGCTTGTCGCGTCTGAAACCCATCGGGCGTTTTCTCGGGCGCGAGGATTCGATCCCTGGCGCCCGCGTTCGCGCCATGTGGGCCGGTGAGCCGCTTTCCCAAGTGGCGAGCCGCATGCGTCATCTGCCGATGGTGGGTGATCCGCTGGCCGATCGGCTGCATATGCTGGCCCGTATGCTCTATGCGCGGGGGGCGGCCCGTGTCATTCGCCGGGAGGCCGACCCATCTGATTCGGGGATCTATCACTATCGTGCGGGTTTCGGTGGCCGCTCCGTGGCGCTGGCCCGGGAACGCGGGTGGCTTTGCCTCTGCGAGTATTCGATCGCTCACCCTTCGGTGCTCGAATATCTGGTGCGCAACGGCGGGCAAATGCCGGCACCTGGTGAGGCCGGTCCGATCGACGCGAACTGGCGGGCGATCCGCGACGACCTCGACCGCGCAGACCAGGTGCTCGCCAACTCCGATTTCGTCAAGGAGACCTTCGTTCATCAGGGATGGTCGCCGGATCGGGTCAATGTCATCTACCGGGGGATCGATGATGGATTCCTGTCCGCGCTGCCGGACCGCGCGCCGGAGAATTCGCCGGCGGACATAACGAACCCCGGCCCGTTGCAACTCCTGTTCGCGGGCAGTGTGCGCCGTCGAAAGGGAACCGATGACCTGGTGGACGCGCTGGCGGCGCTGGACGGCGTTGATCTGGAACTGGGCGTGTGTGGGGCCGTGGACCGTGACGGCGGCGCGGCCTTCGAGCGGTTCCGGGCCGACCCCCGGGTGACGTATCACGGCAATCTTCTGCCTTCGGCGCTGGCGGCACGGATGGCGGCGGCGGATATCTTCGTATTCCCGACATTGGCCGAAGGCTCGGCCCGGGTCGTTTTCGAGGCCATGGCGGCGGGCTGCTATATCATCACCACGGCCAATGCCGGGTCGATCGTCGAGGATGGCGTGCATGGCCGTTTGGTGGCGCCGGGTGATCCTGGTGCGCTGGCGGCGGCATTGCGCGACGCCGCGGGCGATCGCGCAAATGTCGCACGAATCGGGCGGGACAACGCCGCCGTGATCCGCCGCGACTATCGACAGGCGGAATATGGGACACGCTTGTTTGAACTGTATGAACGTCTGTCGCGGCGCTAGCGCATGATCTTTTGAGGCGGAAGAAATTTGGTTTGTGTCGCGCCGCGCCGGTCCGCGCGGAGGGCGGTGCGGCGCGATGTGGTGGCATCGCACAAGTCGCCTGACAAAGTAGGCGTCCGCCTCGCCAGAATGGTTCCACCCCAAAAGATCATGCTCTAGTGTGCGGGTGATGCTTTTGCGATCGAAAACTGATGCGCTGGCGCCGGTCACGTGCCCCATGCCGGGATATCGGGGTGTGCGCCGATGACCTATGTGAGCTACGCGCCGCAGGGTCAGTTCAAGCCTTCTGCGCATTATGATCCGGACTTGCCCGAGACCGACGACAAGCCGGTGCTGGCGGCCGCCGCGTTCCTGATCCCGACCGTCATCTGGCTCGAGGTCAATGCCGTTGGCCGTATTTTTGCGCCGGAACTGTTGTTGATCGGCTTGTTTCCATTCCTGTTGCTGACGCGCGGTGCCTTGCTCGCCGACCCCTTGCCGCGAACCTTCCTGATGCTGGCCTTCGCGTGGCTTATGGCACAGATTTTGACGGACCTGATCCGCGACACGCCGTTTCGGGATTTCTCCCGCGGGTGGTCGAAGATCATCTTCACGTCGATAAATTTCGCCGCGATCTACATGCTGGTCTATGGCAGCCGTAAGCGGATCACGATGTTTGCGCTGGGCATAATCGTTGGCGGCTATCTGTCCTTCCTGATCAACCCGTCCGACTTTGCCTCGCGCCAACCCTGGAAGTTCGGGCTCGGTATTCCCACGATCATGCTCGTGCTGCTGATTACGCAATGGCGACCGATCTTCAAGGTCTTCAGTCTGCCGACCCTGCTGATCCTGGCCGTCGGCGTCTACAGCATGGTGGCCGGCTCGCGCAGCATGGCGGGCATCGCGATCCTGACGGCGTTGTATGTGTTTGTGCAGCAGATGCTCGGGCGCAAACGGACCTCGCCGGCGGGCTTCTCGCCGGTGCGGACATTCATGTTCTTCGCCGGCGGCATCATGATCGCCACAACGATGCTGAACACCTATCAGTTCGCGGCATCGAACGGGATGCTGGGTGAGCTGGCCCAGGAAACCTATGCCCGTCAGAGCGCGGGCTCGTTCGGCGTGTTGCTGGGCGGCCGGTCGGAAATCTTCGTCTCCAGCCAGGCGGTGATGGACAGTCCGATCATCGGCCACGGGTCCTGGGCCAAGAACCGGGAATATGTCTCGCGGATCTACGAGTTGGAACGCTACGGCTACGACATTACCTATTTCGCCTCCGAAGAGGGGCTGATCCCGACCCATAGCCATCTGATGGGTGGCTGGGTGGAATCAGGGATCATGGGCGCGATCTTCTGGATCTGGATCCTGGTTCTCATTTTCCGGGTCTTGTCGAACCTCTATATGGTGCGTGAGCCGTTGAGCCCGATCGTGACGTTCGTTGGTTTTCTGATGTTGTGGGATATTTTATTCTCTCCCTTCGGGGCCGCGCGCCGAGTGACGTTGCCGTTTAACGTGGTCATGATGATGTTCGTCTGGGAAGTGCTGCGCTCGTCGGTGCCCAAGGAAATGCTCGGTGGCATACGGCACCGGGTCCGAATGCCGCAGCGTGGGCACCCACAACAAAATGGGCGCCCCAATGGTGCACCTGATGGAATGCCCCCAAACGGGTTTCAACCGAATGGCTTTCAGCAGAACGGACATCCCCCGCAACAGAATACGCAGCCGCAACGCCCGGTCATGCAGGGCAACCGTCAGCTGCCGCCGGGTGTTCGCCCGGGGCCGCGGGGCACAGCGGCACGGCCTGGCCGGAGGCCGCAGAGATGAAAGTGTCGATTGTCACCCTGTCCTTCAATCAGGCGGAATTCCTGGAACGCGCCATCCAGTCGGTCCTCGAGCAGGATTACGACGATATCGAGTATATCGTCGTCGATCCCGGTTCGACCGACGGCAGCCGCGATATCATCGAAAAGTATCGTGACCGCATCGCCGTCGTTCTGGACCAGCCTGACAAAGGGCCGCCCGATGGCTTGAACAACGGTTTTGCCGCCGCGACGGGGGACATCTACGCCTACATGAATGCCGATGACGCCTTCCTGCCCGGTGCCATCAAGGAGGCCGTGGCGGCGTTCGAGCGTCACCAGAATGCCGATATCGTCGTCGGCCATGGCTTCATCGTCGACAAGGCCGGTGCCGTGATCCGGCGGTTCCGTTCGGCGCCCTTCACGCCATGGCGGTTTGCCCACGGGGCCGCCGTCGTCATGCAGCAATCGACCTTCTTCCGCGCGTCGGCCTACAAGGCGACGAACGGGTTCAATATCGACAACCGCACCAGTTGGGATGCGGAGTTGCTGCTGGATATGGGGCTGGCCGGTGCGCGGGTGAAAATCGTCGACAGGAACTGGTCCCTGTTCACGATCCATGAGGATTCGATCTCGGGCAGTCAGCGCATGGCCGATGAAAGCCTCGTAAATCATCGGCGCTACTTCGCGCTCGTGATGGGGCGCGAGCAGCGGCCGTCGGACCGGTATTGTTTCACCTATGCGCGGGTTTTGCGTTGGCTGATGGACCCGCTCGGGGTCGCCCAGAAGATCACCGACAAATTGTTCGGCGTGCCCAGGCCCAAGACGTTCTAGGCTTCGTGCGCGCCCTTATGCGGGGCGGCGGGCCTCGACGCAGACCGCATCCTCGAAGCGGCCGGCATCCTCGACCGCTTTGAACATCTCGTCTTCGCTGTCGTTGAACTGGCCCCGGCGGATATCCGTAAAGCCGTGAGCGCGAAACGCGCCGGCCAGGCCGGGATAATCCCACATCCAGAAATGCCGGGCGTTGCTCAGCGTCTCGTGGATGATGCCCTTGAGGCCCTTGGCCCGGGTCTCGATCCCCAGATGGGTGCCGCGCATGAAATCGTCGGCGGCGCTGGCATCCTCGGCGCCGGTGGCTTCGAGATAACTGCGCGCCGCCGCCGCGAGATCGGGCACGACCACACGGGCGATGCCGCCGGGTTTGAGGATCCGGTAGGTTTCGCCGACTGCGATGTCGAAATCGGTCCGGCTCAGATGTTCCAGTACATGGCTCGCATACACGCCGTCACAGGACCGATCCGCCACGGGCAGGCCCCGCACGACGTCGCCGACGCGTACGGCTTCGGGGAACCGCTCATTGTTGCGTGTGTACAGCTTTCCGAGCAGCGGGATTCGCTCGAACTTAAGAGTCGGCGAGGTGTCGAAATTCACCCAGCCATCCGGCGCCGACCAGCCGCATCCATATTGAACGTAAATTGGGTTATCCTTGATCGTGTCTTGGCGTGTTGCTAGCTAGAACACCTTAGCCAATCCGGCCTTCGCGCCGCAAACATGGTGTTTCCCCGAATGGGGGCATGCCGCAGATTTTGGGGCCGCCGTTCGTGTCGTCACGCCTTTCGATCGACTGTCCCGTAATTGCCGAGACGCCGCGCGATCGCGCGCATTTTTTCGGCTTCCATGATGTCACACCCTGGAATCCCGCCAACGACATGCTGGCGGTGTTGCGTGTCGATCCCGAGATACGCCATCAGCCGGACGGTGAGGTGGCCGAGATCTGTCTGTGGAAACCGGGCGCCGGCGCACCGGAACCGGTGGGCAGCACGACCGCGTGGAACTTCCAGATGGGCGCGCGCGCGCAATGGCTGGCCGATGGACGGCTGATCTACAACAAGCTGGCCGAGGGTCGGCTTGGGGCCTGTGTCTTCAATCCCGCGGATGGCACGGAGCGGATGATCGGCTACGCGGTGTGTTCGGTCCATCCGGGCGGGCGCGTCGCGATTGCGCCGAACTACGGTCGCCTGCGCAAACACTGGCCCGCCTACGGGCTTCCCTCGGATTTTCCGGCATCGATCGACACGCCGGCACCCGAGGATGACGGGATCTGGCGGGTCGATCTTGAAACCGGCGTGGCGGAGCTTCTCATTCCGATCGCCGAGATCGCGCAGGTTGGCGCCGGCACGCCCGCCGATGTGGCGCAGGTCGTGACCCACACCCAGTTTAATCCGGGCGGGACGCAGTTTGCGTTCATGCACCGCTATTTCCTGAACGACGGCGCGATCTATTCACGGCTCCTGGTCGCCAATGGTGACGGATCGAACCTGCGGCTTCTGGCCGAGGAAAAGGTCACCCATTACGACTGGCGCGATGATGGCACGATCCTCGCCTGGTCGCGGTTCATGTCGAGCGGCCTGGCCGCCGCACGGCGCAGCGGTTTGCTCGGCTCGCCGATCTTGCGCCCGGCGATCAGCATCGCCCGCAAGCTGCGCCACCGCCTGCCCAGCGGGGTGGGGAGTGTGGGCAACGAGCATTACTTCCTGATCCCGGTCGACGCACCGACGGAACGGCGGGTGATCGGCGCGGACGTGCTGCCGGTGGATGGGCATCCGATGTTCCATGTCGATGACCCGGGTCTGATGGTGACCGATACCTATCCGGACGCCGAGGGCATGCAGAACCTGATGCTGTTCGATCTCGACGGCGATCGGCGGATCGATATCGGCCGCTACCTGTCCGACCTGTCCGTGGGCGATGGCGACATGAAGTGCGACCTGCATCCGCGCTGGGACCGGACGGGCCGCAAGGTCAGCGTCGATTCCTCGCGCGCGGGCATCCGCCAGAATCTGATCGTCGATGTGGCCCCGGCGCTCGACGCGCGCGCAGGCGGTTATGCCGGCTGACACGGCAGCGGTGGGCCGAACGCCGCTCCGGCTGGCGGTCGTGGCGCAGTTCCCGGTGCACTATCATTTGCCCCTGTACCGGGCGATGGCCGCCGATCCGGACATCGATGTGAATGTCCTGTTCATGCAGCGGGGCTGGTCGGTATCGGGCTTCGATCCGGAGGTGGGCACGGTCGTCGAATGGGGGGTGGAGAAATTCACCGGCTATCCGCACCGTATTTTCCCCAACATCAGTCCGGCACGCAGCGGGTCGGGATTCTGGAAATTCATCAACCCGGGGCTGATCTGGCATGTGCTGACCGGTCCTCATGATGCGGTCTATATCCACGGTCACAATCACTTCACCCATGTCGCCTGCGCCATCGCGGCGAAGCTCGGCGGCAAGCGGCTGATCATCCGGACCATCTCGAACAATCTCGGTGCGCGGCCGCGTTGGGTCCGGGCGCTGCGGCAGATGCTCTATCGGCCGCTCTATATGCTGGCGAATGTGCTTCTGTATATCGGTCAGGACAATCGGGACTATTTCCGGAATTTCGGCGTCCCCGACCGCAAGCTCGTGCATGCGCCGCATGTCGTCGACAACGACTTCTTCGCCGCCGAGGCAACGCGGATGTCCGGGCGCGAGGCGGCGTTGAAGGCCGCGTTCGGAATCGCCGCCGACCAGAAGATCATCCTCTACAGCGCCAAGTTCATGCCCAAGAAGCAGCCGCTGATGCTGGTCGAGGCGTTCGTGGAGGCGGGGCTGGGTGAGGACTGGACCCTGCTGATGGTCGGGGAGGGTGAGCAGCGTGCCGCCGCCGAAGCGCTTGCGGGCCGGCATCCCGACGCGCAGATCGCCTTCGCCGGCTGGCTCGACCAGTCACGCATCGCAGAAGGTTATGCGATCGCGGATATGCTGGTCTTGCCGTCCGCCTACCAGGAAACCTGGGGGTTGATCATCAATGAGGCGATGAACTTCGGTTGTCCGGTGATTGTCAGCGACCGGGTGTCATGCGGGCGGGATCTGGTGGCCGACACCTGTGGTTTGATTTTTCCCCACGACGATCGCCCAGCATTGGTCGCGGCCCTGCAGACGCTTGCCGGCGATGACGCGATGCGCACACGGTTCAGCGTGTCCGCAAAGGCGCGTATCTCGGGCTGGAACGTGTCGGGCTATATGGCGGGGCTGCGGCGCGCACTGGGGATCGCCGATCAGGCAGACAGCTCCCGGTAAGCGATCCGGGCCCAGCCGCGCAGCCCGCGCTCCGGCGCATCCGAGATCCGGCCCTTGTCTTGCACCCATTCACGTACCGGAATGGCGAAGCCCGTCTTGGGCCGCACGCGCACGTCGCGCGGCAGGCGCACATTTGGCGTGTTGACCAGGTCCGATTTGGTGGGCGGATGGTCGCCGGCGATCAGGGGTGCGAGCGCGCCGAACAGTTCGACATCGACCAGCGGCGTGCGGATCTCCAGCGAATGGGCCATGCCGGCCCAGTCCGCGTCGCGCAGCAATTGCCCGCGCATATACCAGGACAGTTCCAGCGCCGAGATTGCGGCCCGGTCCTTCTTGTGTCCGTCGGCGGTGTGGCCAAGATGAAGTTGCGGCGCGAGCTCGGCCCAGCCGGCGGCAGCCATGTCCGGATCCATCACGGTGGGCAGTTCCCACGGCGCGAACAGCGCCCGGCGCAGGAGATAGGCATCACCAAGCGTGGTTCCGTATTCGAGAAGCCCGGCATATTTTGGCGATGTCATGCGCCGGGCGAGCGGGCCCGAGACCGTGCGGAAGGCGCGTCCGAGGCTGGGCACCATGCGCGACCAGCGGGTCTTGCGGACGAGCGCGGGAACCCCGGTGAAACTCGGATAGCCGCCGAACAGCTCGTCCCCGCCGACCCCCGACAGCGCCACCTTGAGCCCGGCCGCGGCCGCGGCCTTGGCCACGAAATACGTGTTCACCCCGTCAATCGAAGGCTGGTCCATGGCCGCGAACAGCTTCTTGCGGTCTGCCGCGAATTCTTCGCGCGCCACCCAGCGGGTCTCGTGGGTGGTTGCCAGCTCGCGTGCCACGGTCTCGGCGAGCACCGTCTCGTCTTCTTCGCGTCCCCGGAACTCCGTAAAGCCCAGCGTGATCGTGCGCAGATCCCCGCCGCCGACTTCGCGGGCCAGTGCGGCCAGCGTGGTGCTGTCGCGCCCCGCCGACAAAAACACCCCCACGGGCACATCGGCCACCAGATGGGCCCGCACACTGTCGGCCAGAACGTCGTGGAGATATGCGCGCCGTTCGCCCCGGTCCGCGATCGTCCGGGTCGGCGCATTGCGAAAGGCGTCACCCACATCGAAATACTTGCGTGGTGCGCCGCAACCGGCGCCGTCGCACCACAGGGTCGTGCCGGCCGGGAGTGCGCGGATGCCGCGATACAGCGTGTGTGGATCGGGCACATAGCCGAGAAGGAAGAACCCGGCATGGCCGGCGGGGTCAGGCGACCGGTCCACATTGCCCCCGGCACACAGCGCGCGCACCTGGCTCGCGGCGCGCAGGCTCTGGCCATCGTCGGCATAGTAAAGTGGCTTGATGCCATGCGGATCGCGGGCCAGCAGCATGCCCCGCTTGACCGGGTCCCAGATTGCAAAGGCGAACATGCCGCGCAGCCGCTCGACCATGGCCGGCCCGTCGCGAAGATACAGGTGCAACAGCACTTCCGTGTCCGAATTCGAAAACAGGGTGGTGCCGGCCTGCTCGAGCTCGGCGCGCAGTTCCCGGTAATTGTAGATCTCGCCGTTGAAGACGACGACAGGCGCGTCGGGCCTGTTGGCCCCCCCGGGCCGGTCAGGCAGTGTCATGGGCTGATGCCCGGTCGGCGACAGATCGATGATCGAGAGCCGGCGGTGGCCCAGCCCGACCTTGCCGTCGGGCGCGCGCCAGATCCCCGCTTCGTCGGGGCCGCGCGGAATCATCGCCTCGCGGACCGTGTAGAGCTCGGTCTCGTCGATCGGTGGCGCGTTGGCACCATATCCGAATATGAGGTTGATCCCGCACATGCTATGCCCCGGTATGCGATGACGCGATGTGTGTCGCACGCGATCGTTTCGTGACCGCGCCGACACGCTGGTTTACGACGGCGCTCGACCTTGATGCAACGCGGACGCGTCTTTAAACATGCATGCTGTTGCACTGCGAACTGATCACCCGAGGAACCGGCCGAGATGCGCATTATCCTTGCGGCTGACGACTTCGGCCTTTCCGAACATACCGTCGAACGGACAATCGCGTGCTTCGATGCGGGCGCGCTGACCAGCGCGTCGATCATGGCGAACGTGCCGGCGACCGAAATGGCGACGACCTGGGCGGCGGCTCATCGCGAGCATAGCTTCGGGGTGCATCTGTGTTTCTCGACCGATGATGTCGAACACCCTGTCCTGCCCGCGGACGAGATTCCGGACCTGGTCGATCGCGAGGGGCGGTTTCTCGCATCGAATACCATGCGCAAACGCGGCCTCCTGAACCGGCTGCCGACCGCGCAGATCGCCCGCGAAATGGAAGCCCAGATCGCGCGAGTCCGCGATCTCGGCGTCGAGCTTTGCTATGTGGATTCCCACGGTCATCTGCACAAATTCGCGCCCTTCCGCCGCGCCCTGGCGCAGGTTCTGCCGCGGTTCGGCATCCGCTGTGTGCGCACGGCGCAGAATGTCTACCTGCGCAAACCGCTGAAGAGCCCGACTTACTGGCTCGGCCCGGGTTGGGCGCGTGCCATCGCAAAAGCCTTCGTGACCACCGATCATTTCTACATGCCGGCGTCGGCGGGGGATGTGGATTGGGCCGAACCGGCGCTGGCCCGTCTCGCCGCCCTGCCGGGCACGGCCGAGGTCGGGGTTCATCCGGGCCTCGATGTCGATTGGCGGGTCCGCGATGATGAAGGTAGCTTTGCATTCGCGGCGGCGGCGCGGGACGGGGGGCATGAACTCATCGGCTGGCGCGATCTCGCCACGGGTTGATGGGGGTGATGCGGGGCCGCGCGACCTTGATGCAACGCCCGGGCATCTATAAAGCGAAACGGATATGAAGATCCTGCATGTCATAGCCACGTTGGCGCCGCGCGACGGCGGGCCGTCCAAGGCCTGTTTCGAGATGGCGCGCGCCGTGGCGCGGCGCGGCCATGAGGTGACGATCTTCGCCACCAACATGAACGGCCTCGACGATGTGCTGGACGTGCCGGTCGATCGCCCGATCGAGCGCGACGGTGTGACCATCCGGTATTTTCCCATCGAGTATCCGCGGTTTCTGGGGAATTCGCGGCCCATGGCGCGGGCCCTCGACGCGACGGTCCCGCAGATGGATGCGGTGCATCTCCACTCGCTGTACATGCTGCATTGCAAGTTCACCGAACGCGCGTGCCGCCGTGCGGGCGTGCCCTATCTGATGCGGCCCCACGGCACCCTCGATCCGTTCCTGTACAAGCGTCATCGGTTCCGCAAGATGCTGCTCGAGACCTGGTTTCAGAACCGGGTGACCCGGGGTGCGGCCAGGATGCATTTCACGACGGAAGAAGAGGGAATTCTCGCCGCACCCTATGTGTTCGGCGTTCCCGGGGTCGTCGTGCCCCACGGCCTCGACACCGACGAGTATGACCACTTGCCAACGCGCGGCCGGTTCCGCGCCCGGCACCCCGAGATCGGCGACCGGCCGATCGTGCTGTTCTTCGGCCGGCTCAACTTCAAGAAAGGCCTCGATGTCCTGACCCGGGCGTTCGCCGAAGTGCTGCGTGCGGTGCCGGACGCCCATCTGGTGATCGCGGGCCCGGACCGGGGCATGCAGGAGAAGACGCAAGCCTGGATCGACGAATATGGCTTCGCGGACCGTGCGACCTTCACCGGCATGGTCACCGGCGACGACAAGCTGGAGGTGCTTGCGGATTCGGACCTGTTCGTCCTGCCGTCCTACAGCGAGAATTTCGGCATTGCCGTGGTCGAGGCGATGGCCTGCGGCCTGCCGGTCGCGATCTCCGACAAGGTCAATCTGTGGCATGAGGTGGCGGACGCGGACGCCGGTTGGGTGACCCCGGCCGAGGCCGAACCCTTCGCCGCTGCCATCATCGCGGCGCTCAGCGATGCCGACGGCGCGCGCGCCAAGGGCGCGCGGGGCCGCGCGCTGGTCGGCGAGCGGTTCCAATGGCCGCAGATCGGCCGGGCCCTGGAGGATGCCTATGCCTCCATCATCTGACCCGGCCAAGGTCCCCGTCTCCGTCATCGTCCCCACCAAGGACGAGGAACGGAATATCGCGATCTGCCTCGAAAGCCTCGCCTGGGCGGACCAGGTCTTCGTGTTCGATTCCCATTCCACCGACCGCACGGTGGAGATCGCAAGCCGTATGGGCGCGACTGTCGTCGAGCGCGTGTTCGACAATTTCGCGGCCCACAAGAACTGGGCGCTCGACAATCTCGACCTGCGTCATGACTGGGTGTTCTTCGTCGATGCCGATGAGCGTGGCACGCCGGCGCTGGCTGATGAGGTGTGCGCAACGATCGCCGATCCCGGCGCGCGCAACGGCTATTATGTGGCGGGTGAGAACTGGCTCTGGGGCAAGCCCATGCGGGCGATCTATCCCAACTATAACTTGCGTCTCATCCGTCGCGGCAAGGGCCGTTACGAAGAACGCATCGTCCACGAACATATGGTGATCGAGGGCCCGCCCGGCTATCTCAAGAACCACCTCGTGCATATGGACGACAAGGGCATCGAACGCTGGTTCGACCGCCACAACAATTATTCGAGCATGGAGGCGGTCGAGGCGTGGCGGCTGTTGAACGCATCCGGGAAGGAAAGCTCGATCACGGCCCGGCTGACCCGGCGCGGACCCGAGCGGCGCCGGGCCCTCAAGCAGTTTGCCTATCGTTATCTTCCGGCCCGGCCGATCTGGCAGTTCCTCTACCTCTATATCGGCAAGCGCGGAATTCTCGATGGGCGGCGCGGGCTGCGTTATTGCCTGCTGAAGATGTTCTACGAGTATCAGGTCACCCTGAAGCTCAAGGAGCTGCAAGATCCGGACTCGCCCATGTCCGAGAAATACAAAGACCTGCTGAACCGATGATGGCCGCGTTGTGAAAATCCTTGTTTACGGCCTGAACTTCGCACCCGAGCTGACCGGCATCGGCCGGTTCACCGGCGACATGGCGGCCTGGCTCGCGGAGCGCGGGCATAGCGTGCGCGCGGTCTCCGCACCTCCTTATTATCCCGCATGGAAGGTCTCCGACGGGTATTCCAAATGGTGGTGGCGGACCGAGACCGTGAACGGTGTGCGGGTGGTGCGCAGCCCGCTCTATGTGCCGTCCGAGGCGACCGGCCTGCGCCGCGTCCTGCACCTGGCGAGTTTCGCCCTGACCAGTGCTGCGCCGGCGAAATGGTCGGGCATGTTCTGGCGCCCGGACGTGGTTTTCGTGGTCGAGCCGACGGCGTTCGTGGCGCCGGCGGGGCTGGCCGCGGCGTGGTTCGGCGGTGCGCTGTCCTGGCTGCATATCCAGGATTTCGAGTTCGATGCCGCGTTCGATATGCATTTTCTGCCGAAGGCCTTCGCGGCGCCGGCCCGGGCGGGCGAGCGCTGGCTGTTGCGGCGGTTCAACACGGTCTCGACAGTCTCGCCGCGCATGGCCGAGCGCCTGTCAGGCAAGGGCGTCACGGCGGAACGGATCGTCGAATTTCCCAACTGGGTCGACACCCAACGCATCCGTCCGGATGCGGACGGAGCGTCGTTCCGCGCCGAGATCGGAATCGAACCGGACGCGATCGTGGCGTTGTACAGCGGCAACATCGGCGAGAAGCAGGGTATCGACCAGATCGCCAGCGCCGTGCAGGCGGTCCGCGCCGCGCGGCGTGACGACGACCCGCCGGTACGATTTGTGATCGCCGGCGCGGGCGCCGGGCGTGATGTGATCGAAAACGCGATGCGCACCCACGGTCTGGATGATCAGCTCCTCAAGCTGATGCCGCTGCAGCCGGAAGCGAAACTCCCGGCCTTGCTGGCGATGGCCGATATCCATCTGTTGCCCCAGCGGGCGGAGGCGGCGGATCTGGTTATGCCGTCGAAGCTGGGTGGGATGCTCGCGAGCGGGCGTCCGGTCGTGGCCTCCGCCGATCCGGGCACCCAGATCGCCCGCATGGTCGCGTCTTGCGGCACGGTGGTTGCCCCGGCTGACGGCCCGGCGATGGGCGCCGCGGTGCTGGCGCTGATCCGCGATCGCGACTTGCGCCTCCGCCTGGGACGTGCGGCGCGCGCGGCGGCGGAATCCGAATGGGAGCGCGATGCCGTCCTCGAGCGTTTCGAGGCGGCGCTGGAACTGCGTGTGGCCGCGCGCAAGGCCGGGCGGGAATCATGAACATGCTGTCCCGCCGTGCCCGTCAGTTCGTGAAGCTGTTGCGCCTTCTGCCCAACCCGCTGTTCCGCCATGGCCTGCGATCGGGCGTCGGGGCCGCGATCGAGCATCGCAATGTGATCGCCGGCATGCGGCTCGCCACGATCGTTGATGTCGGGGCCAATGTCGGACAATTCTCTCTGCTGGCCCGTGCGCTCCATCCCGCGGCGCGGATTTATGCGTTCGAGCCGCTGCCCGATGCGGCGGCGCGTTACCGGCAGGTCTTTGCAGCGGACGCGGATGTGACGCTGTTTCAGGCCGCGATCTCGCCCGAGGCGGGTACGGCGACCATGCATGTCAGCGCGTCGGCCGACAGTTCCTCCTTGCTGCCGATTTCCGCGCGCCAGTCGGAATTGTTTCCCGGCACCGAGGAGGTGGGGGTGACCGATGTCGAGGCGGGTCCGCTGTCGAGCTTTGTGTCGCGCGCCGATCTGGTCGCGCCGGCGCTCCTGAAGATCGATGTGCAGGGATTCGAACTCGAGGTTTTGCGGGGCGCGCGCGATCTGTTGGCTGCGTTCGCGCATGTCTATGTCGAAGCGTCGTTCGAGGCGCTTTATGAAGGCCAGGCCCTGGCCGATGATGTGATCGCGCTGATGGTCGATGCCGGATTCTCCGAAGTTGGACGCCACAATGTGAGCGTCGGGCCGGATGGCGCGCCGATCCAGGCGGATTTCCTGTTTCGCAGAAACGCCGGACCGAATGCACAACCGAACGCGTCCTCGCACGCATGACCACCGCCGGATGACGGCACCTACCCGCACCTGCTAAGAGGGATGCGATGAACAACAAGCCGCGATTGATTGACTGGTTGACCCGGCTCGGCTCGGCGCATGTCGTTTGCGTCGGGGATGTCATGCTCGACCGCTTCGTCTACGGCGAGGTCGAGCGGATTTCACCCGAGGCGCCGATCCCTGTACTGCGGATCGCCCGCGAGGCCGTAACGGTCGGCGGCGCTGGAAACGTCGCGCGAAACCTGTCCGCGCTCGGCACCGAAACCCGGCTGTTCGGGGTTGTCGGCGACGATCCGGCGGGCCGGGAAGCGGCCGAAGTCCTTTCCCTCGAGCGTGCGGTGTCCCTGTCGCTCGTTGCGGACGACGCCCGTCCGACCACGGTGAAGACGCGTTTCATTGCCGGTGGCCAGCAACTGCTGCGAACCGATGAGGAGGAGCTTACGGCGCTTTCCGACGCGATTCTCGCGCAGCTCTCCACGGATGTCGGCGCGGCCGTGCGCGATGGTAAATGCGGCGCGCTTATCCTGTCGGACTATGGCAAGGGTGTGTTGACCGACGCGATGATCGCGGCCGCGATGGATGCCGCGCGCAGCGCGGGCGTATCGGTTGTGGTCGACCCCAAGGGGGTCGATTTCACACGCTATCGTGGCGCCGGCGTGATCACGCCGAACCGGCGAGAGCTGGGTGCGGCGGCACGCATGCCGGTCGACAGCGATGAACAAGTCGCGGCGGCGGCACGCCACCTGATCGAGACCTGTGGGCTGGATGCGGTGATCGCGACGCGGGGCGCCGATGGCATGACCGTCGTGTCCGGTGCGGATGAAGTGCATCTGCCGGCGCTGGCCCGGGAGGTCTTCGATGTCTCGGGTGCCGGGGACACGGTGGTGGCAACGGTGGCGGCCGGCCTGGCCGCGGGCATGAGCGTCGTCGACGCTGCGCAGCTCGCCAATGTGGCGGCGGGGCTGGTGGTCGCAAAGGTCGGTACCGCCGTCGTGCGTGTTGAGGAACTGGCCGATGGACTGGGCGGCGCGCCGGGCCTGGCGGCGAAGATCATGGACCGGACGGGGCTCCAGGAACGCATTGCCCAGTGGCGCGCGCGGGGGCTTTCGGTGGGGTTTACGAACGGCTGTTTCGACATCGTGCATCCGGGGCATATTTCGCTGATCGAACAGGCGAGCGCTGCCTGCGATCGGTTGATTGTGGCGTTGAATGACGACGCGTCGGTCAAACGCCTCAAGGGCGAGGGCCGACCGGTGCAGCCCGAGGGCGCGCGGGCCCGGGTGATTGCGTCGCTCGCGGGTGTCGACGGGGTGGTCCTGTTCGCTGAAGACACGCCACTGGCGCTGATCGAGGCGGTCCGGCCGGATGTCCTCGTCAAGGGTGCCGATTACAGCGTCGACGAGGTGGTCGGCGGCGAACTGGTGGCGTCGTATGGCGGCCGGATCGTGCTGGCCGATCTGGTGGACGGGTTCTCCACGACCGACACCATCTCCCGCATCGCCGGCTGAACGCCGCACCGACGGTTCGGCATTTAAATTCGAGGGTCGGACAGGCGCTGATGGCGTTGCGCGGCCGCGCGCGCGAACCGCAGCGTCAATGCCTTCCGGCGGCTCGCATGCAGGCCCGTGTCCGGGGCCTCACGGATCGCCTCGGCACCCCAGGAATCGGCGATGATCAGGCCCGTGCGCGCCGGCACCAATTCGTTCGGGAAACCCGGCGGCACCGCGAAATAGAGCCGGTCGCAGAAATCCTCATATTCGGGCCATTTGGTGTCGCCGCGCAGATCGGCCACGCTGACCTTCACCTCGACGATCACAAACCGCCCGTCATCGGCGATCCCGATCACGTCCGCGCGCCGGTTGTTCGCCAGTGTGAACTCGGTCAGGACGGCGTAGCCGAGATTGACCAGATAGCGGCCGACGCCGCGCGTGGTCTCGATCGTAAGTTGCGCGGCGGCGAGGTCTTCGCCGATGGTATCAGACGGTTCGGACATGGGATAAGGCATTGTTAACACTGAAATTATAAAACCGCATCTTGTTGCGCAGGCGGAGCGACCCGATATATGATGGGATATCGGTCGGGGGAGGACCGTGACGTAATATGCCGGTGGTCCGAGCCGGCATCGGAGTTTGAATATGGCAGACCAATCGACCGGCGAAAACCACACTTCCCGCGCCATGACCCGCCGCAAGGCGCTCACGCGTCTCGGCCTTGCCGCTGGCGTCGCCTATGCCGCGCCGACGATTGTCCATCTCGATCGCAGCGCGAACGCCAAGACCCTGCCGTCGCCATGCCCGCCCCCGGGTAAGGGCAAGGGCAAGAGCAAAAAGGGCTGCTAGCGAGCGTTGCCCCCGGCATGAACGCTGAATGACGTCGGACGAATTCTTCCAGGCTCAGAAATATCACCGTGATGGCGACTTCGCTGCCGCGGTATCCCTGCTGAAAGGCATTCTGGACCGCGCGCCGAAACATGTTGCGGCATGGCGGCTGTATGCGGCTGCCTTGCGCGCGGTTGGGCGGCGCGATGATGCGGCCGAAGCTGACAAAAAAGGCAATGCCATAGAGGCGGATCACACGGCCGATGTGGGTGCGTCGCTGTTGTTTCACGGGGACCTGAAGCGGGGGCGGGTGCTGTTTGAGCGCGCGCTGGCGCTGGACCCGGATTGCGTGAGCGCGCATTGGTTGTTGGGCGATATCGAGGGACGCGAGGGCGCCGATGATCGCGCGCTGGCCCATTATCGCCGCTGTCTGGAGATTGACCCGGAACGGACCGGGCCGGCCTACATGATCGCGGCGATGGGTGAGGGTGACGTGCCGGCGCAGGCGCCCACCGACTATGTGATCGATTTCTTCGACTGGTATGCCGAAGAGTTCGACGCGCATTTGACCAACAACCTCAATTACAACGGCCCGCAGCAGGTGGCCGGAACATTGCGCAGCTTGCGCCCGGACGGGGTGGGTCGGACCATCGATCTCGGCTGTGGCACGGGCATGGCGGGCGCGGCCGCGCAGGGGCTTGTGGGCCCGCTCACGGGAATCGACCTCTCGTCCGAAATGCTGCGCATGGCCGAGGCGCGCGGCATTTATGAAACGCTGATCGAGGACGAACTGCTGTCGGCGATGCGCGCGCAGCCCGACGCGAGCGCCGACGCCATCCTCGCGGCGGATGTGTTTGTCTATATGGGCGAGCTGGCGCCGCTGTTTGGCGAATGCCGGCGCGTGCTCGCGCCCGGCGGAATCTTTATCGCAACCTTCGAGGATGCGCTGGCGGCGACCGAAACCTGGAAGCTCGAACATTCCGGGCGCTACATCCATGCGTTGGCATATCTGGAACGAATCGCGGCCGATGCGGGCTTCGTCGATGTCGTCTCCAGCCCCATCGTGTTGCGCGAGGAATATGGCGAGCCGGTGCAAAGCCTGCTCGTCAGCTTCGAGCGTGCCGCGTAGCACCTGAAAGCAAAACACCCGGCCGAAGCCGGGTGTCTGCCAAAACAATCGATTCGATTCGGCGTTTGTCCGCTACGCGGCCTGCGGCACGGAGTCTTCCGTGATCATGTCCAGGAAGGTGCCGATCAGGGCGGCGCCGGTGGCGGCCGAGGTGGCGGTGATCAGCGTTCCTTCGGTCACGACATTCTCGTCGGGCACCCAGTGGGCACCTGCGCGGCTCAGCTCTTCGCCGAGCTCGGCGTCACCTGCAAGGCGGCGACCGGCGGCAACCTCGGCTGTCACCAGCAGGCTGATGGCCTCGCCAATGACCAGAACCGGCTGTTCGGCATCGAGGAACGCTGCGATCAGGCGCTTGGTGTGGGGATTCTCCGACAAGGTGAGGGCGCTGTTGCGTCCGTCGGGCAGGATCAGGCCGCAATAGTCGGCAGCGAGCGAATCGCCGATGGACTCATCGGCCATGAAGTGATGGCCCCAGGCATCGGCATGCCAGCCCTGGACAAGCCCGCCATCGGGGGAGATCACTTTCATCGTACGACCCTTGGCGATCAGGGTCTTTTGCGTGTCGGTGAAGGTTGTTTCGGCGAAACCTGCGGCTGCAAGAATCGCGATCGGAAGTTTTTCGTCTGCCATTTACACACTCCATATATGCGTGGCGTGCGCTGGGTCGGGTGTTCCGCCAGCGCCGCGGTGTAACAATGATCATCAGTTTGCGGCGAGATAGGGCGCGCGCAATCCTGTGGGATATGCTCGTTCCGAATCGGCCTGGCGCGTGGCGCACCAGCCGGGACCGGTTTTTCGAAGATGGCAGGAATGTAGGAATCGGACCCGCGAGAGTCAATCGATCGGGCGAATAATGTGCGGTTTCGCCGCAGAATTTCTTTGCCGAGACCCCTAGTTGGTGAGGGTTTCGCTGTCGCGCCGCGGCGCGGAGATCGGTGCTGTGCTCGGGCGCGGGTTTTTGTCCTCACGGGTGACGGAGCCCGAGATTTCGCCGCCGGATTCGACTTCGATCCGGCCATATTTGATGGTGCCGGTGACATGCCCGCCGCTGCGAATCTGCAGAACGCCGGTGACCGTCAGTTCACCCTCGAAACGCCCGTTGATTTCTGCCTCTGCGACATTCGCGGTCCCGGTGAAGGTGCCGCCCTCGGACACTTCCAGGATTTCTCCGACCAGCGTCGCATCGATGGTGCCCTCGACGACGAGTGTATCGCAGTCGGAAATCTCACCCTTCAGGTTGATGCCGGGGCCGACGGTCATGCGCGCGCCGACACTGCGCGGTGCCGGGCGGTGTTCGCTGGCACGGGGCGGTGCGCTTCCGGGGGCCGGGACCGGCGGAATTTCGTCCAGGCTGCGCGCAGGCTTGTCGGTGGTGCTGGTGGCTTCGTTCATGGTTGGGTTCTCAGGCGGCCGGGGCCGTTGGGTCGAGGAGGGTTCTTGTGGTTGTGATTTCCGGAACACTTTAGCTCATCTTGCTCATGTGGCGGCAGGACATTTCGCGGATTGCGAAGAATGACAACCGATCGATGGGGAATGTGGAGCGCAATATTCACGATCTTGTGGTCGTGAAGGGGCAACATCAGGGCAGCGCAAAACGAGCCGCTCGTGGAGCGGCTCGTGCGCATTATCCCCTGTTTGCGGAGATATCTGAGTGTTTACGCGCCGGTCGCGGCGGGTCAGCGACGACCGACGGGTATGCCCTTACTTCGGCGCGCTGAACTCGACCACGCGGATGTGCCAGGGGCCGGCAGCTTCGACCTGAAACTTCAGTTTGCCGGGGCGCGAGAAGGGCAGCTTGCCGACCATCGGCGGGGCATCATCGCCGTCGCGCGATTGCGGTGCACTCGCGATCAGCTTGCTGTCATTCGTCGGGTCGAGGACCGTGAACTGGAACTTCCCGCCGGTTGCGCGCCAGGAAATTTCGATCCTGCCGTTGGTCTCGAATTCCTGCGCGACCTTGCTGTCGGCAGAGCGCTCTTCGAACACGAGCTTCGTGGCCTGCGCGATTGCGCCGGAGGCCGAGAACCCTGCGATCGCAACGACGAATGCTAGGGTGAGTACGACGGCATGAATGTTTCTGAACAGACTTTGCATTGGCTTCGCTCTCAGGTTGTTATCGTTCCCTATGTGTCGCGGTATGACGCGGCCGACCATGCTCCGAAGAGCCGTTAACATGTGCATATAATAGTACCGGAATGGTTGTGCACAAGATGGTTAACGCTTGATCGTAATGCCTCCGAGACAAAAAAACTTGGTTTGTATCAGGAGAAGCAAATCGCGTGCCAAAATTGGCGCGCCCGGCAGGATTCGAACCTGCGACCTTCGGCTTCGGAGGCCGACACTCTATCCAGCTGAGCTACGGGCGCGTCACGGGCGGGAGAATTGCGCCAAAGGGCGCGAAGGTCAAGCAAAGCTGCATAACTCCAACACATTGCCGGGGGGCCGTTGGCACCCCATATTGTCGCAAATAGCTAAAATCAGTGTCTGTGGAGACGGGAGAATCGAGAATGAGCGGTGACGGCGAGTCCAAAATTGAGAAATCCGATGAGGAATGGCGGCGCGAGCTGACGCCGGAACAGTACCAAATCGCCCGCCAGGCCGGCACGGAGCCGCCGTTCACCGGCAAATATCATGATTCAAAGGATCCGGGTACGTTTCACTGTGTGTGTTGCGGCACGGCATTGTTCAATTCCGGTGAGAAATTCGATTCCGGCACCGGCTGGCCGAGCTTCTGGAAGCCGGTGAGTGATGACGCGGTCGAAACCAAGGTCGATCGCGCCTATGGCATGGTGCGCAATGAGGTGGTGTGCGCCAAATGTGACGCGCATCTCGGCCATGTTTTTCCCGACGGCCCGCCGCCCACGGGGCTTCGCTATTGTATGAACTCGGCTTCGCTGGACCTGAAATCCGAGGACGAGACCTAGAACATTTTGCCGCCCGCCGGGCGGAACGGCCGGATGCCCGGCAAAATCAGAACCTTTCGGAACGCACCACCTCGACGTCGGATACGGACACGATGCCGATCTGCGGCTCGATGGCCGTGTAAATGTGCGTGAGCAGGTCGTCGAGGCGCGCGGGATCGACAATGCACACGATCGCGACCATGCGCCCGGCGTCGCCGACGATGCCGTCGCGCTGCCACGTGCTTCCCTGGCCGCGTCCGCCCTGGGCAGGGAAAATGGTGTAGCCGAGCCCATCCTGGGCATCGAGCAGTCGCGTCATGCGATCCTGCAGCGGAAGCTCAATAATGATCTCTATGCGTTTTTTCGGGTGCATTTCCATCTTGGACTCCGGGGCATCAGGCGATGGCGTGCGCGATGATAAAGTAAAGCGGGATGCCGACCGCAAGGTTGAACGGGAACGTAACGCCCAGTGACAGGGTGGCATAAATTGCCGGTCTGGCCTCCGGCAAGGCAAGCCGCATGGCCGCCGGGACGGCGATGTAGGACGCGCTTGCGGCCAGGGTGATGAGCAGCGCGGCGTTGCCGGCCGACAGACCCAACAGGACCGCGAACGGAATCGCGACGGCGCCGCCGATCAGCGGCATATAAATCCCGAAGCCGATCGTGCGCGCATCCAGGCCACGTCCGCTCGTGCGCAGGCCGCGCCCGGCGACGAGCCCCATATCCAGCAGGAAAAGAGCGAGCACGCCCTTGAAGGGGTCGACCACGAACGGTGCCATCGATGCCATGCCGTCCGCGCCGGTGATCCAGCCGATCGCGAAGGAGCCGACCAACATCACGATTGAACCGTTCAGGAGTATCTCGCGCAGGGAAGGCATCTGTGTATTGCCGCTGGCGGCGCGGCCGCGCCGGGCCAGCCATATCCCGGTGAGGATCGCCGGGGCCTCCATGGCGGCCGCGACCGCCACAAGATAGCCGTCGAAATCCACGGCCCGGCTGTCCAGAAAATCACTCGCGGCGATGAAGGTCACGATACTGATCGAACCATAATGCGCCGCGACCGCGGCGGCATCGGTGCTGCCCAGGCGGCTGGCCGCGCGCAGGGCCAGAAAGGCAATGACCGGTAGCCCGAAACTCAAGACCACGCCCGCCAAGACCAACAACAGAAGATCGATGTCGGGCCCGACGCGCGCGACCTCGGCGCCGCCCTTGAAACCGATGGCCAGCATCAGATAGAGCGAAAGGGCCTTGGCGATTGGCTCGGGAATGCTCAGGTCGGACCGCGCCAGTGCCGCGGCGACTCCCACGACGAAAAACAGAACGATTGGCGAGAGCAGATTCGCAGACAAACCCGCGAGGATGGCATCCATCTTTGATTACCCCCGGTGCGCCGTGCGCCCCAGCGTGTTGGTTAGGCGATTGCGTGGCTTTCGCGGGCGCCGGCTATTTGTTTGCCGGCGACGAAATGTAGAACCAGGTAGCCGGCGATAGCCGGGAGCGCCGCCTGGCGCAGGTTCGACAGGTGGCCGGTCATCAGCTCGCGTTTGATCTCGAGCCCGACCAGGAAGAAAAACACGGCCATCAGGCCGTCGTTGATCCAAAGCAGCAGCGGCTTGTCGATCTCGAGACCACCCGCCTGGATCGCGACCGGCGTTGTCAGCAGGGCGTCGTAGATCCAATCGAGCGGCGAATTGTCGATGAACAGGGCCAGAACAGCCGCGAAAATCAGGCATATCCCGGGCGTCGTCTCACGCTTCATGAGGTTCGAAATTGCCTCGCGGGCCGCTGCGACCATTGGGAACTCCTGATCCAAGATGACAAACAATACTAAAGCGACGCGAACATACCAGAAATGAGATAAACATCAACAAACGTATACAAACATGTAGTGACGACGACAAACACATCTGTTATGGTTCGAACATGCTCTCTCGCCCCATGCTCACGGTTCATGAGGTCGCGGACCTGTTGAAGGTCCGCGAGAGCACCGTTCGTGCCTGGATTCATGACAATTCACTGCGTGCGGTGAAGTTCGGCCGCGAATGGCGGGTGGCGCACAAGGATCTGGAATCGTTCCTGAACAGCCACGCCAACCGGCCCCCATACGAGGTCGCCCGCGACGAAATCACCGAAACGGATTCAGAGCAGCCTTAGGGCTGTGAAAGCCGCAGATGCGGATCGTCCGCATCCGCGCCCGACGGCAGCTTTTGTGCCGGGTCTTCGATCCAGCTCAGGATATCCCGCAAAACGACGTCGCCCTGCAGGTCGCGGAGCAGCATGTGATACCCGTCCGCATAGACGGCGATGCGCCGGTGGCTGTCCGGGACATCGGGCAGGCTGGCGAGCATCTGGCGTGATGCCTCGGGCGGCACGATATCGTCGTTGGCGCCATACAAAAGCAGCGCGGGGGCGTCGAACCTTTCCGCCGCCGCGAGGGCCTCGTCCATCAGATTAACGATCCCCCAGACCGCATCGACCCGCGTGTTCTTGATCACCAGAGGGTCTCTCCCCAGGGCGCGCAGCATCTCGATATTGTCCGACGGGTTCCGCTTGATGCCCTGGCCGCTCAGCGGCAGCCACGGCATGGAGTGAGCGAACAGCCACAGGCTCATGCTCTGGTAGAACGGCATCGTTGCCCGGCCCCACACGGCGGGGGCCACGAGTATCAGCCCGTCCGTTTCGAGCGCCGCGTCCGACCAGGCCGACATCAGCACGGCACCGCCCATGCTTTCGCCCATCGCATACACCCGTGCGCCCGGATAGGCCCCATGGACCGCTTCGATCGCGGCGCGGGCGTCGGCGCGCAACCGCGCACCGCCGGGCCAGTCTCCGGCCTGCTCCGAAGCCCCGAAGCCGCGCTGGTCATAGGCGATTGTTGCGATTCCGTTTTCGGCCAGGCGCGGGCCGATTTCGGCGAATGCGTTCGAGTAGTCGTTGAACCCGTGCAGGGTCACGATCACGGCATGGGGCGTGGTGTCCGGCAGCCAGCGCTGCAGCGGCAGCCGGGTGCCGTCGGGTGTGATGAAATGGGATTGGGTGAGGGTCGGCGGCATCGGCGTCTCGGCGAGTGGCCCCGGATCCTGGATGCGGGGCGCGCAGGCCGCCAGAAGCGCGGCCATGAGCAGGGCGTAACGGAACCTCATACAGAACTCATGCGGTGTTTGTGTCGCCCCGGGTCAGGGCCAGGAACACGTCTTCAAGGTCGGGCTCTTCGGTCGACAGGTCGGTCACCGTAAGGCCGGCCGCCGACACGGCGTCGAGGATTTCGTGCACTTCCGTCTCGCGGGTGCGGTAGCGGAAGGTCAGGGTGCGGGCGTCGTTGAGATCCACGTTGAACGATTGCAAGCTCTCCGGCAGCGTGGTGAGTGCGGTGTTCACGACGATGCGCAGTTCCTTGTTGTCCAGCCGCTCGACCAGCGCGCGGGTCTCGTCGCACGCGATCACCTCGCCCTGATTGATGATCGCGATCCGGTCGCAAAGCTCTTCGGCCTCTTCCAGATAATGCGTGGTCAGCACGACGGTGGTGCCGTTTTCGTTGAGCTCGCGCACGAAGGCCCACAGGGACTGGCGCAGTTCGATGTCCACGCCGGCGGTCGGCTCGTCGAGCACCAGCACGGGCGGGTTGTGCACCAGCGCCTTGGCCACCAGCAGGCGGCGGCGCATGCCGCCCGACAGGGAGCGGGAATAGGCTTCGGCCTTGTCGGACAGCCCGACCCGTTCGAGGATCTCGGCGGTCCGTCGCTCGGCCGGGGGCACGCCGTAGAAACCGGCCTGCACCTCAAGCATCTCGCGCGGGCTGAAGAAGGCGTCGAGATTGAGTTCCTGCGGCACCACGCCGATCGCCGCGCGTGCCTGGCGCGGCTCACGGTCAATATCGATGCCCCAGACCCTGGCGGTCCCGCCGGTCTTGATCACCAGCCCGGCGAGGATATTGATGAAGGTCGACTTGCCCGCGCCGTTCGGTCCCAGCAGCCCGAAGATGCCGCCGCGCGGCACCTCCAGATCGACCGATTTGAGGGCATGCACCCGGCCGCCGCCGTCGGCCTTGTAGGTCTTGTCCACGCCGACGGCCGAGATCGCGAGATCCGGCGACGCGTCCGGCGCCGGTTCGGCGCTTGTGTCGGTTTGCGGCGGCGTGTCGTAGGGAGGCATGACGGGCGTTTCGCTCGGGGCTCAATCGGGTTTCGGAAGATGTTGTCGCGATCAGGCGCTTCGCCTATGTATGGCGTCCGCGCGCGCGGCACAACCGCCTGCGCATGATGATGCAGCCGATCCAGGGAGTTTGCCGACCATGCAGCCGCCGGAAATCATTGAGGTCGACAGCCGCGAAATCGCCTGTGATGGCGGCGGTGGCGCCCTCGGCCACCCGCGCGTGTTCCTGAACATGGGCGAGAAGAAAGCGATCGACTGCCCCTATTGCGGACGTCAGTTCGCATTGTCTGCCGACGCGCCGGCGTCCGCCGGGCATTGACCACAACCGACCCGTCGCTTCCCGCACCGCTCGTGACCGGGCGCCTCGCCATCGTGCCTGTGGGGCGCGACCTGGCGCGCGCGCTCCTGTCTGACCGCAAGGCGGCGGCCGAGCTGGCCGGCGGTGCGCTCCACCGCGATTTCCCCGATCCGGACCTGGCGGCCAAGCTGCCCGCCTTCGCCCAACGCCTCGATGATGCGGCAAACCCTGCCTTGGGCCATACCGCACCCCTCGACCCGGCCGGCTGGGGTCTCTGGCTGTTCCGCTACAACACCGAACGCATGATCGTCGGCGCCGCCTCGTTTACGGGCCCGCCCAACGCGGCCGGTGAGGTCGAAATCGGCTACCAGATCGTCCCGGCCCATCGCCGCCGCGGCCTCACCGTCGAGGGCTGCGCCGCCCTCATCGCCTGGGCATTTTGCGACAGCGCGACCACGGCCGTGATCGCCGATTGCGGGCAAGACAACACGGCCTCGATCCGTACCCTGCAGAAGCTGGGCTTCAATCAGGAACGCGCCGCACGCGCGCGCCTCTTCTGGCGGCTCGCGCGTCCCGCATAAACCCCCGGATCAGGGGTCGGGCGGCAGGCGCACATGCCCGTCGGCGTCGATCTTCATGCCCGGGTTCCACGCCACCTCCCACAGATGCCCGTCCGGGTCCGCGAAGTAACCTGAATAGCCGCCCCAGAAGGCCTCCTCGGCGCGCTTGGTGATCCGCGCACCGGCGCGTTCCGCCTGCGCCAGCACGGCGTCCACTTCGTCGCGGGTGCGGGTGTTGTAGGCGAGTGCCGTGCCCCGGAAGCCGGCGCC
>Ga0070727_10000178_pt1 | contig 98139 bp, 154 predicted proteins | sample tdAd472_FD_66722 | JGI IMG/M metagenome (GOLD analysis project Ga0070727, IMG submission 66722) | Marine sediment microbial communities from the Atlantic coast under amendment with organic carbon and nitrate - tdAd47.2 | ecosystem: Environmental > Aquatic > Marine > Coastal > Sediment | place... | reverse complement strand
AGGCGTCGTACCCACTGGCAACACTGGCTGCTGACGCATTGCTTGTGGGGCAGCTTCGCCTGACGGGTGGCTCGGCGTGGTTCTTCGACGGCAGAATCGCGGACGCACAACTTGCAAGTGGTTCGCAAACCGACGCCAACATGGCGGCGGGCACGCTAGAGAACTCGCTTGTTCATTGTCCCCTCTGCGAAGGCGGCGGCGACGTAGCTCACGATGTATCGGGCAACGGCAACCACGGCACCATCACCGGAACGCTCGCTAACATCTGGGCTAACCAGACAAACACGCCCGGCAGCGGGGGGCTAGTCGAGGATGGTTACTCGGTTGGCACTTGGTTCGATGGGTCTAATGATTACTTTTCGCGACCATCACTGGTTGGCTCGGCAGACAAGCTATGCATTAGCTGGTGGCATCGACCGGGCACATTGGGTTCGAGCATCCATTACCACATCGGCGAGTGGCGGTCCTCCGATAACAACCGGTCGTTTGGGGTTGGGATTGTAAACAGCACTGGCAAGATAAGACTGCTTGTCAGCGCCAATGGGATATCTTCCGAAAGCTATGAATCGACTGCGGCTGTTGACCCAAACGAACTAGCGCATTATGCGATAACGTGGGACGGCGCGACATCAACCGGAACATTCTATCGAAACGGCATCAGTATCGGTTCAGAGACTAGGTCGGCTACTTCAACTTACGCCGGAACCGCAGGATTTCAGGTCGGCTCCTTTGAGAATACGACAAACAAAGCGAACGGAGTTCTTAGTAACGTACTGGTCCACAAAAACCCTACTGCTGTTTGGGATTCAGCCACAATTGACAGCATCCGAGCGGCGGGCAAAACGCCCGAGATTGCAGCCATCGTCGAGAACCTCGGCGGGACGGCATGGTACTTCCCAGATGCTAAAACAGAAACCCTTCAGGGAATTCCTGCGCTAACTGTCAACGGAGCACCCGAACAGCGGGTCATCCCTTCGTTGTTGCCTGTTGCGTCATCTAGTTCTCCTGCCACTCTATACAATGGGACAACGGATTACTTCTCACGAGCGACGCTCGTTGGTGGGGCAAATAGGTTTTGCATTGCGGGCTGGATTATGCTCGACGAGCTTTCAACGTCTTATATTTTAGCTAGTGAAGATTTATCTGTAGGCAGCCAGCAGTCATGGTTTGTTGGGGTCGATACTAACGGCAATTTATTTCTAAAGGTTTCTTCTGTCGGCACTGGTCCATCGTCCTCAAACGTCACCACGACTGGAAGCCCAATTGCGGCGGGTACACTGCATAGCTTTTCGATTACTTGGGAAAGCGGAAGCGGAAGCGTTGTTATTGAGGTAGACGGCTCGGTTCAGGCGACTACGGGAACCTCGCAAACTTCCATGTACGCCACAACCGCAGAATTCCAAATCGGTGCCCGCGAAACTGCGGCTAATTTCCCTTGGAGGGGCACTGCATCCCAACTGCTAGTCCACAAAGACCCAACTGTCGTTTGGAATGCTGAAACTAAAGCCGCTATCAGGGATGCCCATAGAACCGACGACATTGCAGCTATAACTAGCGGACTCGGTGGAACAGCTTGGTACTTCCCAGCGGGCAACGGCACCGAAACTCTCCAAGGGATCTCTCAGCTTACCCAAGTTGGGGAGCCTGTCGGGACTACCTTCCCAGTTAGGGTTTCTAAAGAAGTACCTTATGCCCTAGGCACTAAATACTTTGGAACGGAATACTACCATAGAAGCGCCCCAATTTACAACTCTCCACTTACTAAGATATCGGCTGCGGCCTATATCAAGCTAGACAATCTTAAGAGCACAATTGTTGGAGAATGGACCCAAATCGGAGCTGTTAAAGATTGGTCTTGGACTTTTTATACTGATGTTAATGGAAAATTGAGAGTTGCAATGTCTCAAAACAGTACAGCAGTTACCGAAGACCTTGCTGCTTCTTGGGATTTATCTACTGGGGCTTGGTATCATGTCGCTTTCACAGTAGACTTGGATGCTAATTCAGGCTGGCTCTATATTGATGGGCAACAAGTTGACTTTATTACAACTAATGATCCATTCCTAAATGTAGGCGGCGGATTCAGTATTGGAACTAGAGATTTCTCTGATGGAGTTGCTGATAATCCTTTTATTGGTACAATGAGTCACCTCATCGTTGAGGACGCCCGTTGGCAACCTTCAGAGATCATCTCCTTGAGCCAAGCCAGCACGGCAGCAGAAGTCGGAGCAATTCGGCCAAATGCCTATTATTTCCCAAATGGGAACAATAAAGAAACCCTCCAGGGAGTCACGGGACTGGTCAAATACGGTACGCCTAAACCATCTTATGTGACGAGTGAAACTGTTCCGACTCAGTTTGCGTCTGGCGAGCTTGCACCGCTTCTTCCCAAGAAGACCTACGGGCCTGGCGTACTTCCACCTGGGTGTTCTCTGGACCTTTATGCGAATCAGGACGATGCCCCAATGTCAGCCTATTTAGCGCAAAACCTGGCAGACGGGACCTACGACTTTGGGGATGGGGACGAAGCAAACATGCTAATCACCCGACAAACCGAAAATTACGAAGAATTAGCCGTACTAAAAGACCCAGAGGCCCCTCAAGTTGGGGAAATCGTTGTTCAGAAGCGTTTAGCTGAATAAGCGGCTGTTTTGGTGTCTATAAGAGTGGTAGAAAATTACTTAACAATCAGGTAAAACCATGGCAATCTTCACAAATGGCGCAACAACTCAGAATATTGGCGGAAGTTTTTCAACTTCTAGCGCTGTAAAAGATTTGCCCGAAGTTAACCCTGGGATTGTTACTTCTAATAATTCTGACGAAAATATCGGTTTGGGTTGTTGTAGCATTGCTACGAGCGCTTCTCAGGTTTCGTTTGTCCCCACAGGAAGTATTGTATCAAATACCGTACAGTCGGCCATAGCCGAGCTTGATTCGGATGTGACCGCGCTGGCGGCTCTTACTCCTGATGCAATTACTGTTATTTATGTTGATCCGGCTTCACAACAAGCCTCTCTTAGTCAAGCCCTTCCTTCTTCCCCAACTAATGGAGATTTAGCTGAGTATCATTTTGGGGGGCAAATTTCCTTTGGAGATATTGTGGTTGACGCCTTTAGTTTTACTGGTGGTACCGTTTTGGGCAATTTTCCTATGACGGTAACAAGCGGTGACTCTATCTCATTGAGATACCGCTCAGCTAATGACACTTGGTACTTCCGATAAAGTTATAAAGGATCACTCTAATATTCATTATTTTTATTTTTGGGGTATAAATAGAGGGCATATTGCCTTTTTAGGTTAAATTAACGCTTTTTAAAAGAGAGAAAACTAATGGCTATTTATTCTGGTGGTGGATCTACACAAGATCTTGGCGGTCAGTACAGCTTGTCTGGACAAAACAAAGAGCTTCCAGCGCTTGATACTGATATCGTATCTTCGAACAACACTGATACTCCATTCGTTTGGGGCTGTTGCGTTCTTGAGTCGCTTTCGGGCATCGGTTTGCCTGCTTATGACGATGACGCTGCTGCTTCCGGCTTGAATGCTGGAGACCTCTACCAAACGACCGGTTCCGGTTCTGCACCATTAAATGCAGCTGGAATTGTTATGGTGAAGCAGTAATTTCGGTTCAATTACAGTACGTACCTTTTTACTTTTTTTGGAGACATGATTTTTCATGGACAAGACTTTTTCTGTTAATGTTTCTAAACAGCATCTTGAAGTGATGCGCAGTGCGGTTGAGACGCTTCCTTTTAACGAAGCAAAACCTATTCTGGACTTGGTGCCAGCTGTGGTTGAGTCAGAAGAACAGGACCAGTACCTGGTTGAGCTGTCGGACGTTCATTGGAATGTTATCGGCGGTGCTTTGGGTAAGTTTCCATATGTACACGTTGCACCGATTATGGACTATCTAAAGAAGGAGATTGCTACTCAGGAAGCTGCACAAGCAGCAGCTGCCGCTGAGCCAGCTCCAGCACCGGCTACGGCTCCTGCCTAATCAACGGCGAGTTAATTTAACCTACGGAGAGCCGCCTTCGGGCGGCTTTTTCTTTATTATGGCAAAAGATGAAAAAATAGTAGTAAAACCAGGCTTAGGTCCGACTATCTCAATGCTTATTATCGCGGCACTGGTTGCCTCAAATCTATGGTTTGGGTGGAAATTTGCCCAAGTTTCCGTGACACTGGCCGAAAAAGAGCAGGCTGTGCAGGTTATCAAGAATAATTATTATGGTTTCTTTAACTGGGTCAAACAGGAATTCCAAGCTGTCAGTGGAAAATCTCGCGCAGAAGGCTTCTTTGATAAGCTTTTTGGCCGAGAAGGACGTGATTTCCCCGATTTAAACGAATGGGAAGACCCTATGAAAGTCCGCCCAATTGCTCCCATTGAGGAGTAATCATGGAACTCATTCTAAGCGCCGTGGTGTCTATAGTTACGGTATATCTTATTATTAAGAACTTGAAGGGATGCTTAAAGTTTTTGATGATATTGGCCGCTATAGTATTAGGCGTGTTCTTATATTTAATATATGGGTGAAAATATGAATGATGACATGTGGAAAAATATCGGAGTAATTCTTGCTTTGACCGCTGGAACGCTTCTCTGCGCGATTGTCTTTGATCTCGCTACGGCCAAAAAAGTTCCAGTTAAGAGCGATGTAGTTAAATACTGCGATGAGTGTGAATGCCAGTGTAGCTCCGAAGGCTGCTTGTGTGTTTGCAATCCATGTAAATGCTCTAACTGTGGATGCCCAGGCTGTGTGCAAGGGAACTAATGTCTGCGTCCTGATGCATGTGCTCTGGGCGTTGTTTTTCCTTGTAATTATTTTTTGTTTAAGCTTCTGGGAGGAGGTTCTAAATGGCGTGTGAAATTTCGGGTAACCCCTCGAACAACGGAATTTACTCCGGCATAATTGGTCAAAACTTTAAGGATCAATTCAATGCAGCTATTAACTCCCTCCTAGAAGACTGCGCTTGCGCGGTATCGTGCGGGCTTGTTTTTGCTAATGTTTATGTAGATTGCCCAACCTGTAATGCAGGGGTTTTCGGCCCCGATGGAACGACTCCATTTCATTACCCTGGTCAAAGATGCATTACTTGTTCAGGTAAGGGCAAGGTTCTATCGAGCCAAACTGAAGACGTTTCTCTGATGGTAATCTGGGACAGCAAGTCCTGGTGGACTACTGAGTCTCAAGGGGTAAATGCCGCTAGAGTAGAATTAGAAACATTCTGCCATATAGACCTTGCAAATAAATTGCGGACTGCTCAATATTTAATCCCATACAATACTGACCCTTGTTTCTCTGGCAGGAGATTCGAGAGAGTTGGAGATGTAGAGCCCTGTGGAATTGGCAATCCTAATTTTGTTGGCGCGGCTTGGACTGGAGTTTCATCTAGATAATGGCCAAATTCAAAGCAACCTTAGCTAGTAGAGCTATTTCAAAAGCCGTAAACTCCGCCCTTAATGCTGAGCTTCCTGCATTAACTAAAGAGCTTAAAGAGGTTGTAGATGATCAAATCGAGCTTGCTTTCGACCCAGCGAATTCCCCGGAAGTTGACTCAATGGTTAACGGGAGAAGCATTGGATCTTTGAAAGCTCAGCTTGGTTTAACCAGCGCGGCTCAAAAAGTTAACTTGATGAAACGCTCTATACTTACGAACGTCAAAATAAAAAGAGAAAGAGCAGTTGGAAGAAAGCTAGGAAGAGTCAATATCGAGTTTACGCCTGATGTAACTGCAATGGCATCCGAGGGTTGGGCATTTCAAGATAATAGCGGAAAAAATGGACCACCTCAATTACCTTGGTTTAAATGGTTAGCTCTTTCTGGAGCTGTAGTTCAAGTTCTAGGGTGGGACGTTTATGATGCAAGAGGCACCCCGGCTGCTAAAAACTCCAGAAGTAAAACAAATGTAGTCATGAGAAAGGGGCGAGCTAGAAGCTGGGCCGTCCCAACTCAGTTTGCCGGAACCGTGAACAATAACTTTGTGACAAGAGCGCTGAACAAGCGCCTTATCTCAATAAGACGACAAACTGACTTAGCGCTTAAAACCTATTTAACTAGAGTTAGAAGGAGAGTTAGATAATGTCTTGCGGATGTGATCCAACCTCCGGGTTTAAGAACTTTGCGCATTTTGGCCTTACGACGCCAATTACCAAAGTAGAAAAAAATATACAATTCTTTTTAGATTGGGCCTTTCTAGAAATCGGCGCATGGGTGGAAATTCGTTCGGGTTTTCCCGGACCTAATGGTGAAGACGCATCCTTATTAAGCCAGGTTGATTGCTATGTAGGTGGAACAGCGTCCCAAGGATGGCGTGCCAATTGGGTCCACGAGACAGGCGTGACTTATACAGATACCGAGGGGGGCGTTCATTCTCCTTCGACTCCATCGATTAGCGGGAATATTAACTATAAGTACGGTTATGTGGAGGGAGTAGTTCCTTCTGCAGAGTATGCCGCTAAACAAGTTAGTGTTCTCATAGCCAACGAGGAATCCTGGTGGAAAGAGCTTGAGCTTAATTCTTGGGATATTCAAGATGGCTTTTTTACCCGAGATAACTGCGGAACTTGGACTATCGGCATGCAAAGCCAAAATAGAGTGCAGCTTCCAGCGGTCGTAATCGACTCTTTTGGGGCCAGCCAGCTTATTCGCAGGGGCCTTGGAGACTGCACAAACGGCTTCCAAATGCCAATAGATTTATACATTTATACAGACCAAAAGGGAGATAGGCAAAATATTGCGGATATTCTGAACCTCCAAGAATACAAACAATTTTGTTTATTTGATCCTGACGGAGCCGAACTCCCACTTGACTGCAACGGCTTCCTAAATCCCTCTGGAATGCAGTATCCAGATCTTTTAACTAATCACCTTTGGGGCTGCGCGAGGATAAATTCTACGGAAATTCGGTCATTTGCCCAGATAAATACTGGACTATATGAAGGAATTATTCGATGGAACCTAGAAGTTTATCCCCAGTGACCAATTTTTGGTGTATATATAATAGACTAATACCCTTTATTTTAATTAAAATTAGGAATAAATAATATGGCTAGTGCTGGAAGTTGCGGAAGTGTCAAATGGGCGAATCGCCAGCTTGGTATTATGTCCAAGGCTGATAGTGACGCCAAAGAATCAGGCACGCCGGGAACGAAATACAATTTTGGTTGTGGTGCGCCTATTCCCGGAGACGCTTCGCAACAACAGGCATTTGGCGTTCAAAGCATGGGCTACGACGCTAACTTTGACCTGAGTCCAGTATTCGAATTCTGTGACAGTGAGCCTTACTTCATTAACGAAGGCTTGCCTCAGGTAGAAATTACTGTAAACAAAATTTTGGATGGTAGCTGCCCAATTTACTCTATGGCTACCAAAGAAGCAAACCAGCCGACTCTCTTTGGTCGCGCCGCTTGCAAATGTCATATCGCAAGTGCTATTTTCCCTTGTGATGAAGACAGCACAGGTAGCTCGGGTAGCTCGACGCCACGCGCAGTTGTAGTATTCCCTGATGCACAGATCAATAGCATCTCGTACACCTTCGGTTCGGACAACACTCCGTTCTCCGAAGACATCACCTTCGTTGGTAATGATATTATTTGGACGAACCCAACCGACGACATTAACGACATTGCTGACTGTACGGGTACACTGAACTTTAGCTACACGGCTCAATTCTTGGCTGATGTTGCCTCGATTAGCTTTGATGCTTGTTGTGAGAGTGGTACTCCTGGCCCAGCTATGCCAAGCGGTCAGGTTCGTAAGCCTCAGTATCGTGAAGACTTTATCTGGGATGAGTCGAATGAAGACTTTACAGAAACGCTTGATGTAAATGGTGCTCTTTGCGACCCTGATACGACGGTTCTCCCGGCTATTATTCCTGGTGTTGCTTGCGATGGCACAAACCTGAATAACGCAGTTGCTGTTCAAAGTATCTCATTCAGCGCTGACCTTAACCGAGAAGAGTTGACTGCCCTTGGAACTCGCGCCCCTCGTACTCGTACGATTACGCCTCCTATTACAGTTAACACATCGATTGAGGTTGTTTCGGAATTTGACTCGGCATTGAGTGCTACCGAAGCTGGTGCATTTACCCCAAGTCTTCCGACTGGCTCTTTCTGTGATACGGCTGGTGAAAACCTACGCCAAGGAACGATTCGAGTTGCTATCTGTGGTGGTTTGAGAATCTACACTGGAACCCAAAACAAGATTCAAAGTATCTCCATGAGTGGTGCATCCACCGATGGTGATAACATGACCATTACTTATAACTTCCAGACGTTTAACACGATGACGGTCATGCACGAAAATGGTTGCGAAGACAATGCAGCCACATGGTGGGCAGCTCGTGACACTTGGTTGTGTAACTAGAGTAACGCGTTAACCGGGGGAAATTCTCCCGGTTAACATTTTATTCTTCCATAGATTTTTGCGCGGAAGCCGTACATGCTCAGTAGAATTTTGCTGCAATACTACCCAATAACCTTTAATAAAAATAGATACTTAGTGGACTTATGTCCCGCTCCAGAGATTGTTTGGGATTCTGAACAATACAAGAGCGAAATAGTTGAGTCAACAAAATGGCTTGAAATTTGGCCTGAAAAAAAATTAATCGACTGGTACTTATTTAAGGGCTTGCTTGATCATGATTATGAGAGCCATATGAAGTCCTTAGAGTCTCAAATAAAAAGCGCTAAAAAAGACATTTATGGCGCTGCAATTTCTGCCAAGGGTAATCTAGAAGACCCACAACTTAAAAAGGCCCGTAGAGCCCTAGAGGGCCCTCAAAATCGTCTCAGATTCTTTGAGAGCAGCCTTGCTACTATTCGTAAAAAGTCCCGAGAAGGCCATATAGCGGACGCCGCAGAGGACTATCTAATCTCTAAATGTTTTCTTGATTTAAGAACTCGTGAGCCAATCGAAGTTGAAACTTCTCTAATCGACCAAGCAAAGTATCAAATACTTTCAACCTATCCAGATGGAGAAGAAATTCGCAAGCTAGCGCGAGCTAATTCTACACAGCTACTTTTTGGGTTAAAAAAGGGTGAAGTTTTCCCTAAGTATCCAAATGAGCTACAGTTGATGTTTTTGTCATATATAAATATGTACGAAAATATTTTCCAACATACGGATTGTCCTCCGGCCTTCATCATAAATGATGACGATGCTCTGGACGGTTGGATTTTGAGTCAGGATAAAGGGAAAGCCTCTGATAACATCCCTGCCTCAGTAAAAAATAGAGAAAATGTATTTATTACTGCAGAAACTCAAGAAGAGGCAAATGCTATCTATTCAAGTAATTCTGGAAGTGCCAGAACCATGCAAAAAGCAAGATTCAAAGAACTCCAAACAAAAGGTGCTGTTAAGGAGTCGGAGTTCAAAAAACGAACACAGGTATTTAAGTAATGTCTAACAATAGAATATCAGATAAGTCCTACCTCAAGAATGGCGTACGAATCAGTGTAAAAACAATTACCATCGGCGTTCTTGAGATATTAGAAACCAACTTCGGAGAACTCTGGGGACACGGACTAGAGCTTGAAGAATTAACAGAAGACCAAAAGGAGTTTCGTGAAACCTGGGAGTACGTTAGACATCAAATTAAGGAAAGAGGCAAGGAGTCGCAAGATATCCTGCTTAATAATATTAACAATTTTTCTATTCGTAAAAACCGTAATTACTATGACGAGTGAATTGAGGATTTATTAAATGAAGACTTTTGAATATCAAGACACAGAGTATGTTTTGGCACCTGTAAGCGCTAAAGAGCGCCAAGAGGGAAAGACCGTCTATCGCCGAGCTTTTTTTAAGGCTCTTGAGGACGGTGCATTTTTGCAAGCTAACGCTCTGGAAAAAGCTAAAGAATGGGGTGTTTGGTCTGAAAAGAAGGACCAAGAGATGGAAGAACTCCAGATTGAGCTGCAGGCGCTTCTAGAAAAGTTGGATGAGGGGGGATATGACTTTGAGGAGGCCGTAGAAGATGCAGTTAAAGCTGGAGAACTTAGAAATAAAATCTTCGCAATGAACATGACTATTTCTGAGCTACTCTCTCATTCGGCTGAGCGTCAAGCTGAAACTGCTGAATCTGACTATCTTCTTTGGGCAAGCCTAAAGCAATCAAAGAACAAGCGTCGTCCATATAAAACTTTTGAGGACTTTTTGGTTGCTAAAGAAGAAAATGATCCATTGATTTATGTCGCTGTGTCGCAAGATATTGGACTGAATAACGATTTCTACAAGACCCTGCCCGAGAACAAGTTCCTTCTTGATTATGGTCGAATGAATGATGAAATGATTATTTTGGATAAGGACGGGAACCCTATTGATCCAGAACCAGAAGTGGAACCTGAGCCAGAGCCCAAAGAAAAGAAACCATTCTTAAATGCTCCAGAAAAAGTAGAAGTTTCCGAGCCTGAGCCTGAAAACACGGAAGCCTCTGAAAACACGGAAGCTTCTGAAAACGCAGACACTCCTGAAGAGCCAGAAGCTCCCAAGGAAGAATAAACTTAAAAGCAAAGGGGTCTAATCTTGGCAGATTTTGATCTTAATATAGAACTACGTCTTCAAACACAACGCCTTAATCAGCAACTTAAACAAGCTGAATCCCAGCTCAACAAGTTGTCTAGGCGAGGTGTGACGGTAGACCCCCAGCTTGCTCAAACTCCAGATCAGCTACGCGCCATTGCTAATTCAGCGGGCGCGACAGCTAAAGGGCTAGACACTCTCTCTAGAGCCAATCGAGCTGCTGCTCAGACTAATACCCTGCTTACTAGTAGAATTGAAAAAACTACTTCTGAAACAGAAAAGCTTGGTCAGCAAACTCGAATCACTGTTCGTAGATTTACAGGTTACTTGATTGCTAGTCGAGGCATTAGCACACTTGTTGATACGTTAGCTGGAGCGACCCGAGAGGCGCTTGAGTTTAATAGAGAGCTTGTCAGAGTAGCTCAGCTAGCCAACGTAACCAATGCATCCACTAGAGGCCTAGCTAACACTATTAGCGAAGTTTCTCAAAGCTATGGAACTTCGGCGGTTGAACTGGCTCGGGTAGCTCAAGTCTTCCTTCAGGCCGGTAAGTCAATCAGCGAGACTCAGACTCTTCTTGAGGCTGTTGGTCAGACTACTTTGACTGCAAGCTTTCCAGATCTGAGAACTACAGCTAACTCTATTCTCGCATTGAATACTCAGTTTCGCCTTCTTGAGAGACAAAGTACAGACGTATTCGATTCTTTGAATGCAGTCGCCAAAGAAGCCAACACTAGTGTTGCTGAGTTGTTTGATGGCTTGAGACGTGGTGGTGCTGCTTTTGCCGCCCTAAGTGGAGCAACGGAACGAGCAACCGGCTCTGCTCTTAATCTGGATAACTTGAGAGAATTCTCGGCTATCTTTGCCACAGTTATTGAAACCACCCGAGAAAGTGGTGCTACTGTAGGTACGTCTCTTAGAACTATTCTTCCGAGGTTGAATCGTAGGGAAACTGTAGAAGTTCTTAGAGACTTCAATATTGAACTACAAAAAACCAACGAACAAACCAACAGAACTGAGTTTATTGGTGCAGCGAATGCCTTAAGAGAAATTGGAGAAGCCCTTAGCGGATTAGCTCCTACTGACCCAGCTTTCTCAAGAATTGCAGAACAGATTGGTGGACTTCGTCAGTTCAACAGAGTGGTTCCTTTGCTGACGCGAACTCGTCGTATTCAAGAGTTGCTAACAGAGGCTCAAAGTTCAAGCGGATCTGTCGCAGAAGACGTTGCTCTTGCTCAGCAGAACCTGTCAGTTCAAATTGAAAAACTTCAACAAAGATTTGCAGCATTAGCCAGAACCATCGTAGGAAGCGAAGCTTTTCAAACTATTGCTGGAACGTTTATTACAACTGCGAACGCAGCAGTTTCACTTGCCAACGCTTTAGAGCCGCTTATTCCGCTTATCGCGGCAATCGGCACGGTACGTATTGGGGCATCTCTCCTGGGAGCAGGCAGAGGTTTTGCGAGAGGTCGAGGGTTTAATTCTGGAGGACGAGTTGGCGGAAGCATCAATGCCATGACGACCAAAGGTGAGATTTTTATTGAAGAGTCTCAACTTGGAAAGTATGGCGGAGCAAGCAACGTACTTGCTTACAATAATTACAATGCAGGCGGGCGAATCAGAGGCGCTACTGAGATTGCAAGTGGCGTTCACCTATTTACAGCTGGCTCTGCTGCTAATGTTGACTCTATTCCAACAGAGCTTCCTCCTGGAGTTGTAATTAGAAGAAGCGGAGCTGCTAGATTTTTATCTCAAGGGTTTAATAAAGGGGGTCGAGTAGGATTTAACGTTGGGGGGCGCAGCGGAAGCCCTGCTGATTTAACTCTAATTAATAGTTTAGCCCAAACAAACCAGCGTCTTTTTGCTGCAGCCAATCAAGCATTCCAGAGATTAGTTGGAGCAGGAGAAAATGCCGGTGCCTCAATTACTAGAGTCGCGTCTATCATTAGAAATGCTTCTTCGGATTTAGCTGCGGTAAACAAACTGACTGCTGAAGGCGTTCAGAATTCTTTCGACGCTCTCGAAGAATCTAACGTTTTAACAGCTGGAAACAGACGCGCAGAAGAAGTTCGAGTTCAAAGAGCAGTAGACCGCCAGGGGCGCGAAGGCAATACAACGCAGCCCGATAATGTTAGAGGCCCAGTAAGGGGGGGCGGGACAAACAGCGGAAGCTTGAATTTACCTTCCCCTAGTCAAGCGCAAAAAGATCAACAAGCCACCAACGAATTTCGTGAGCTTAAAAAGAATTTACAGCAATCAGAAGCTATTGATTTATTCCAACAACAAGAAACTTCTATCAAACAGGCCCAAGAAAGAAAAAAATCAGAGATAGAGTTTTTAAAGAGACAATCTAGAGAAGCTGCCGCTAGAAGCGCCCCAAGAGCGAATGCTCGCGATGCTTCTGCAACGCAGGCACGAAGCGCTTTTGGTGTCGTTGATTTAACTAATCCAGCAACAAGGGCACAAGTAGAGTCTCGTAGGGTTAACCTTGGAGGAGGAACTCCCGGTCTCAAGCCCGTTGTAAAGGCTGAACTAGACTCGGCTTCTGCACAAAGAATCGATGCGCTTCAGGCGCTTGCTGGAGTCGGCCCAGGACAACAATTTGGTCCGTCAAGGGAGGCTTTTGAATCAAATAGAGACGCCCGATTACGCCGAGACGCTCTAGACGCCCTTAATCCTGCCCCTATCGAAAGCAGGCTTAATCGGATTCGTCGAAGAACTGGTGTTGTTGCGAGCAATATTCGTGACCGCGCTAGATCTGCAATCGATGCAAGACGACCAGGATTCTCTCAGTTGTTTGGACAAAGTCAGTTTTTAAGCGCAGCATCTGTTGGCGCAGGTATTGGCGGATTAGCTTTGGGCCAATCTGAAGACAATACAATCAGATCTGTAGGTGCTGGATTAACAGGCGCGGCAGTAGGCGCTCAGTTTGGCGGTCCTGTTGGGGCAGCCGTAGGGGCTTTAGTTGGTCTTGAAGGAACCTTAAGAAATTTAACAAAAGCTGCAAACACAGAGGAGCTAGAAAAATTCCGAGATGTTTTGGCTGATATCATACCGCCAGATTTAAGTGGAGACATTTCGCTAGAAAAAGTTACTCAAGAAATCAGTAATTTTGCCGAGGCCACAGAGGGTGATCTTCGAGAATTTAATGTAGCAATAAGAACTCAAAGCAGACAATTTAGACGAGGAATTGACAGCGGTCTCGTTGGACTAAACCAAAGAGACAGGGCAGATTTTAACCGAGCTAGTCTAAGCACGCAAGGTTTAGCTGTCGCAAGCGATATTTTCTTAGGGGGTCTTGAGCGAAGAACCACGGCAAGAGACAGAGTAGTTTCTTCTGAAAGAGCGGCTAGGCAACAAGAAATCAATTCAGCATTGGGTCCCACAACGGATGTTATTAAAGATCAATTAGATACGTTTGCTAGAACTGCTCTTCAAGAGCGCATTAGATCAGGCGAAACTCTTCCAAGTGTAAATGATGATTCAGATTCGGGTGTTGCTGTAGTAGATAGACTCTCTGAAAACCTTGGTCAATCTTTTCTTAATACCTTAAATGAAGCGCAAATTAGATCAGTTGGATTGACTGCAGGCGGTGGACAGTCTGGCGAAGCGGTTTTATTGAATCGGCTTAGAGATAATATTGATCAATTTATTTCAGACATTAATGCTCAATCAATTTCTAATGAATTTAGCAAAAATCTGTCTGTTTTTTCTGATAGAATCGATATTGCTGCAGCACGTCTTCAAGAGTTATCAAGTTCTCTTGCCAGAAACGTTCAGTCATTTGAAGCTATTGGTTCGGGTCGAGTTCAAGGACAAACATTCTCTGGGGACTTCTCAAATCTTCGTGGGCCAGCTGCTGCGAGAGCTGCCGCAGAATTAACCAACCTAACTAGAGTAACAGATAGCTCAACAGCTAGACTGACTAGCGGTTTGATTAATGACAGGGCGACCGTCCAAAATCAATTAGCTGGATCTATTCAAGGACAGTTGCGTTCTGGACAAGCTAACATTGGAACAAGCATTGAGGAAGTCGTATCGAATTTCTTGGATAATAATGATATTTCGGCTGCTGGTCGGGATGCTATTGAAAGAGGAATTCAGGGGGTAGAAGGAACCCTTGGCGGTCTCCTTGAGGGAAATAACCTCAGAAACTTAACCAATACTCTCTCAGAACTGGAAGAGTTTGAAAGAGCGGCTAAATTTGCTGGAGATGGTCTGAAGGTTATTGAACAAAGCTCTGCCTCCCTGGCAAACGCCTTTAATACTATAAATTCTTCTATTATTGAATTTGAGAGAGGGTTGTCAGAACAGAGAGGTCGAGAGTTCTCCCAGAGACAACAGTCAAATCAATTCTTTGGTAGGGGCGCTCCTCAGGGCACTAGAGCGGCTACCTTAAGCGCAAGGCTTTTTTCTAGAAGTCAAACTCAGTTTTTCTCTGGAGGTATTTCTGCTACAAATAATTCAGGAATTGGAGACAGAATTTTAGAGCTGCGAAACGCCCTTCAGAACGGTGGACTAAGTCAGCAAGCACAAGCCCAGGCTAATTTGGAAATAGCTCGTCTTACTCAAGCGCTGACTCTCAACGCCAGTCAGACCGCAGCTCTAGCCAGTGTAAACAATGAACTTGCATCTATTGGCCAGGCTCGTCAAGGGTCTAGAAGCTTGCTTGAAAGCTTAGCAACAGGTGGAGCGACGGCTCAACGTCAAGCCACTAGAAATCTAGATGTCTTTAGGGCATTCGCTGGCGGGGGTAATGTAAGGAGCGAGGACCTTGGAGGGGCTCTTCAAACCGCTAGACAATTTGCAGGCTCTCTCAATGCTGATCAATTAGCTTCTGGAGCTTTCGACAACGTCTTTGGAACGCAAGTACGCTCATCAGAAGACCTAGAAAACCTTATCGCTAGTAGACTGGGTCAACAACTAGGCGGGGTTGCTGGAAATGCATCCACGAGAGACATCCTGGCTAACACATTGACTCCAAATGCACTTAGCGGCCCAGATAATCCAGCAGAGCTGGACGCTATCTCTAGACGAGAGCAACTATTCAATCTGGAGAACGAAGCACGGAGAGAACAGCTAAGACTCCAAGAGGACCTAATCAACAGACAAATCGCAGCATCTGAAACTTTAGCAAATAGTCAAATTGCTGTTGCATTCACATCACCTCTGAGAATCGAGGGAACAGAAACATTTACAAATCAATTGGCAGAAAAAGTTGGCCAAGTAGTTCAGCAAAACGCACAAGCTCTTGTAGATGGCGCAAATCAAACACCAACTCCCGGAGTAAGCCCAGCCGGAGATAACGGAGCATAACATGGCAGCATCATTAACTCTAGGTGGCTACGAATTTGATCCAGTTCCCGTGGTCTCCATTGAAAAAACATGGATTCGTACAGACGCTGGCGCGCCAATCGGTGCCCTTAAAACGGCTACGTTTACAGGTACGCTTCTATCTGAAAATAAAAGCAACCCAGACAATCCACTCTCGCTTCGAGACGAGATGGATAAAGCATTTGAGTCATGTGACAACTGTGTTCAGATGACCCTTTCGTGTGATTCTGGAGTTATTATTGACTCCTATGTTAGGATACAGAATATTTCTTGGGGTCAGTCAGCGGACAACTGGACTGTTACTATTCCTATTTCTGTGACTGTTGAATGGGATGAGGCACAAGATAATATCGCTACCACTTCAGGCGGAGCAGAATGTCTTTCTTGCATTAGAAGTATTGCCGATAACTGGAATTTCTCCCCATTGGAGACGCCTGCTGCATATACAGTCGGTTCGTGTAGCGGAACTGCCTTCTTCCAATTTGAGCATACGGTAGAGGCTACAGCCGTTGATTGCTGTATTAGTGGAGCTACTACTTCTGGATATGTTATTGCACAAAATTGGGTAAATGACCAACTGGGATTCGACGCTTCTTTGTTTGCCGGAGACCCAAAATTTGGTTTTGGAGCTGATGACTTTTCGGTATGCGGCCATGTTCGCTCAGGCACCCTAAATCGTCATGCTGGTTCATACAGTATGACCGAAGCTTTCACAGTAAGTAATCGTTCAGGCAATTGCTGTCTTGACGATTATACCGTTACCTGCGAAGAGAATACACAATCTAGAATTAATACCTATTCTATTCAAGGCACGATAACGGGTTTTGAAACTAGAAACCCCGCAGACTTTAATGAGATTACTGAAACCAAGATAGAGCAAGCTCTAGGATGCTTTAGCGCCATAGAGGACAATCTATACGCCAGGATTGAGTGTTTATGTGCTCCTACTGGGGTGCTTTGCGGCATAAATCCACTGCCCGTTACCAAGAGTAAAGGTTATAGTCCGACAGCTGGTACGGTTACATATAATTATACATATGATAATCGCCCACTATCCCTTGTCGAGGGCGCAATCTTTGAAAATATTTCGATTACTGATGACAATAACCAAGAACAAATCATTGAGATTCCAATTCCAGGACGTGTTCCGGGACCAATCTTGCGTAGTTGTCAAACTCAGCCGACAAAAAGAAAAAGTGTAAACATTCAGGTTATTTTTCCATATGAGGACTGTCCTGCTGCTACAAGCGGCTGCTCAACAGCTCGACTAGCCGCCTTCGGATTGAGTGCAACACAAAGAACACATGTTGAAAATTTCTTGTGTTGTGTTGAAGAAACCATGTCTGGGGTGGATTTTTTAGCTAGAGAAGTAGATAATGAAGGATTCTCCTTCCCGGATGGTACATATAGCAGAAATGTAACCTGGGTTTATCAGAATTGCACCGACACTCTGCCAAACGACTGCCCATAATTGAGGATTTATAGTGGCTATTATAGATACACAAACCTGCGTTTGCAGTGGAATTAACCTAGACGTACAGCAAACTCTTTTCTTAGGTTGCTCTATTCAGAGTTTTAGCGCGACTGCCGGATGGAATAGCGCAGTTTCATCTATGGATGTGGTGTTGTATGAAGATTTTGCATGTTCTACTGATAAGACCTATTACAGCAGCCAATGTCTTTCCGAGCAAACCTGGAGCGCTCCAGATCCTGGGTTCTTTGGTGACACAAGATGGAGGCGTTCTGCCGACTTGATCATCGGAGGAAAAGTAGCTTATCCGTCTGGCAGCGAGTATAGTTCTTGCACTAAGGAAAATGTAGCAGACACGCTAGTTAGACCAGCGATTAACCTGGAAGGCGTTCCGGTATTCTTTAAGTTTGGATTGTTTGAGTGGTGCGGAGTCGTTAGCGACTGGGCAAAGGACGTAGACTGTAATGGCGGCGTCAAGTATAGAGTTAAGATTGTAGACCCAAAGATCATCCTTGAAAAGGTAAACATGATTATTGGGGACTATCAGGGCGCAGTGAACTGTGATCCGTCTTGTCCTAACGCTAACCTGATTAATGTTTATGGATTCATGGAGTTTTTTGGGGGCACGCCCTGTACAGCTTACGCTCAGCAGAATTTTGACTGTAATCCTGTTGATTCTGAATGGGGCTTCTATGATAGCGTAGCCAACCTTACAATAGGTGCTGGAGTCAGTAGAGACGGCCTTGTGTTTGGTACTCCATCTAGCGGTTTCGGAGGATCATGCTGGACAGAAGATGGAATGCCTTGGAACCGAATTTACTTCGGTTTAAACACACTAGTTAATAAGGTTCCTTCTGTAGCCGTCGATGGATCTGGCTTTGATGCGTATTCCCCATATGGGCGAGTTGTCTTTGCTAAGCATTCATACTTTGCCGACTGGAGTGATCCCTCGGCCCCTGCCAGTCTTCAATACGGTTTGCCGCTGGCATACGATTTAACCACAGATGAATTTGGTGGGCTTATGCCACCAGACTCCGGCGCAGGGTGTTTTTCAACATTAAATTATTATTATTTAGATTTGTCTGAGCTTACGCAAGTCTTTGATGTTGGTAATTTTACTTGTGGTGCCGACCTTCCCACTTCTCTAGACAAATCCTATCGGATGAGCGGCACTTCGATGACCGTCATGGAAATGATAGAACAAATGTCTAAAGACTTTGGGTTTGACTACTATGTAGATATGGTTCCAGTCAAGAATCCTTCGGGCGCTCCTGCTGAAACTTGTACGTCTGTAGAAAAGTTTATTAAGCTTCGTGTAATCAACAAGAAAGTAGCGCCTGCTCAAAATAATGCAATTTGTTCACTGACTGACTTTCCGCAATGTCAAATTCAGTTCACCCAAGGACGAGAACTAAGGACAGATGCAGCTTCGCGATTTGTTTTAGGCGCACATAAACAAACTATTTTCCAAGCTCGACAAGACATCAACCCAGATGCATTCTTTACTTCTCCAGCGAATGATGCTGTTACTTTGGCTGGATACACTATAAACAGCGGGGCTCTTCCAGTTACAGCTTCGGTATCTGGAGCTATGGATGATATGATTATTCCTTATATGGGAGTTGACCAGAATGGGGATATTTTAAATACTTATGAGATTACTGGTCAATCTAAAATTAGTGGTGTGCCAGACCCTAGTGGATTTAGTTTAACTGAATACGCTTGGGATTTGCCATCGATTGGAGTGAGCACTTCGCTGGCTAGTGTTTTAATTTCTGATCCATATGTTAGAGTTACCGAAAGTGAAATGCGAGCAGCTCTAGTTTCATATGATACTTGGTATAAACATGTTATGGACCCAGACATTCCGAATGTTAGCCAAATCGGAGCATACATTCGTAACTCAGACGACAGAATGTTAACTGCTAAAGGTTTTCGAGCAACTCCACAAGACAGAAATAGCAAGAATCCAGCCGACTGGAATATGCCAGATGTTAATAGATTTTTGCCTTTGGAAGATCAGTTTTTTAATGACGTAAAAACCATTTACCAATGGGTGCAGGAATATGCAAGAGAGAACTTAGGCAGCAAATGGGCAGTCAGAGTTCCATTTACTTGCTGTTATCCAGATCTGGAGAACCAAACTACTCGAATAACAGAAAGTCCCACAAATGACGGAGGATGGACTGAAGTTTGCGAGGTGCTTGGACTCCCAAATGGAAATTATGCAGACGGCAGCGTTACTGGATTCGGCTATGAATTAGGAAATGACTTTGACTTAAAAAACTACTTCTTAACTGAAGACCGAAAAATTCTTCCGTTTGTTAGATTTGATCAAGGCGCATTAAAGGACGCTACGTCTCTACCTAAGGATTCTTTCTTTTTCAAATGGCAAGCTTCTGACGCTTTACTCTCAGGAATGACTTTTGGGGACGGTGCGCCATCAGGCGGAGGTAGTCTCGGAGATGCCTATGCGGACAATCTAACTGGAATGATTTACATCTACGACGGTAGTGATTGGGTTAAAATTACCTTTTTGCCTTTTGTTGCGAAGGATGCTCATCCTACTGATCTAGATTTACAGTTATTTGGAAGCCCAGATGTGCCGCTAGTCTGGTTTGATACAAATACCGGTTTGGGCTACATCATTACAGCCTATACAGTTAACTCTAACAGTTTCATTACTTCGATTACAGAAGTAGGAACCCTTGCTGTCACTCTGTACGTTAGAGCTTCCGTTCAAACCGAATACGTTTTTCATGATAAAGCGCTATGCTATGTTCCGCGAGTCGTAGTATCAACTCCAGGCCCAGTCTTTGAAAGAAACGTAGATACTTTAGATGGAATTAATGAATTTAGACTTACTCCTGGTCAAAACGCAGGAAATAGCGCCCTGGGAAATGTTGGCGGCGAAGACGCATGGCTACCTCAGCAGCCGCCACCGTGCATGATTGAGGGGGCAGCAATTCCTATGAAACACAATGAGATTCATTATGGACCTTGGTGCAATCCTAGCAACCCCTCTTGGGGTGGAGAATTCATTCAGGATGACCAATTCGCACCGTGGAACTTTGGTTCATACGAAAAGATGAATCGAGCAGGATTATTCTACGCTTGCGCGGGACGACAAGATGGTCTTGGAGCAGAGATTGGGAACATTACTGTTCCAGGTTATCCTACGGCACCCCTCGGAGTAGAACTGGGAACTATTAACGGGCTGGGCGCACAGTACCTTACAGAAACAAGAACATTTAGTTCAACCACCCAGAATGAAACTGGAGCAGACGGAAACCCATATTCGTTTGATTACAGTACGGTAGACTTTGGTAATTTTTGGTCAGGAAACTTTGGTCCTAATATTACAAACATTAGTGTATCGATTGACTCAAGCTGTAATGCCACCACGACTTATTCGTTTAGGTCTTACGCCCCTCGACGAGGCGGCATGGATAGACAATTGTTGGACCGCTTGCAAAAAGCCAACAAACTGAATCAAGAGTTGATTAAGCGGGTTAAAAAATTAGAAAAGATTTCAGAGAGACTCAATGCCTTATAGAAACTTAGGTCAGTCAAATAGATTTAATGGACAGGCTCTGAACGGCGCTAACAATAACTTAGGGCTTGCAGGGCAAATCATTGAAATAGCTGACGAAAGCGGAAACGCGCTAGGACTATATAGAACCATAACCCGCAGCCAGGACGCTGAGGCTATGTCAGTTGAGTTGCAGAATAACTACACTGAGAAAGCCTTTATGAGCTGGGATGGCATATTTCGACCAGTTTCTATGGATGGAGAAGGAGGCTTTCCAAGATATGCTAGGTGTCCGACCTTTGCAAATTGCTCTGGATGCTCTGCGGTTTCCCCAAATACCTTTATTTTAACTATTGAAGACACTACAGCGGCAAGCGGTCTTCAGGAAATCAACGGCATTTATAATATCCCCCGCGAGGGAGAATGTCTTTGGTCTGGAAATGCTGCCAACGGACTTAACTTAAAGGTTGCATACGACGGCAATGGCTGGAACCTAAGTATCGACGGGCAAACCTCTAATCAGGTTTCAGGGCAAGTTGCTTGCGCAGACTCAAATGACCCAATTCAGTTTACCTGGGCTTCACCTCCAAGTGGGTACACAGGAGGAACCTACGAAGCGGTAGGCTTTAATGCTATAACTATTTATGATTTACAACCTTGGCAAAACCCATCTGGAATGCCCCCTTGGGATAAGGTGCCCTCTGAGAGGTCTGACACATCTACAATTGGTCATGACTTAGAAGTAGTCGGTCGAACAGGTACGGACCGAAACTCTACTCCTTCTGGTGGACTTGGTATGTATCAAGCCGGAGTTACTCAAGGGGACACTGGAGCGGACGCATTTGACTATAGGGATGATTATAGATTTATGGCCCTGAAAGGTCCATTGATTGTACACGGCTGGGGTTATGATTGTAACGGAAGACCTGTGCCAAACCTTGGCGACTCAGAAGAAGCAACCAGCTCAGGTGTATTCACCAAAGATGGACTGGACGATAATAAATTTTTAGAGGGACATCTCAGAAAACCTCACACTTGGCCAGTTGGCCCAGTAGATCTAAGGTGGGATAGAAACAGGTGCGTCTGGGTGTCTCCAGGTTGTGGATCAGACGGGGTGATTTCTTCTGACGGATCATCTGGAGGAGGGGTTGCTGATTGTTCTGGTTATGCTACGCAGGATTGTGCATGCGCAGTTTTAGACGTGGTGCAGAGTTTGGTTGATATATTGGAAAACAACGCCACTATAAATTCTGCAGAAGCCACAACTTTAAACTCTGGAATAGCAACCGCTATAACAACGTGCGAATGTCCACAGAGCGTTGTTGATTGTGAGAATTGCTCTGGATCATCTAATCAGATGCCAGTAGCTGTTGACGTAACTGTGGCCAACATTAGTAACGTTGCTTATCCGTCTAATACATCCTTCTGGGATTTCACAGGAAGCGATATTGCGGCTTGGTTGAATCAAACTCACACAATTACACTTGATTGTGACGGCATTCCAGGAGGACAATCTGGAGCCCCGGCAGGATTCGTCTCGCAAACTTTCGCTGCAAATAATTACTCTCCTTCCAACTCGGGCAACAACCCATATGATGTACGAGTTGAGCTTTGGTTGGCAATGCAAGCTGGAGCACAATGGAGATACACTATCTTCGTCAATAATGTTGGAGAGGTTAACACCCCGGTCGGAATTCTGGCTCAAACATCTCAGTTTGACGGTGTAAATAACAGTGAAGACTGTATAGCGGACGATACAGCAGACTTTAGCGATGCTTTAATTACCAATACCGCAGATAGATACTTAGACACATCCACGATAACTATTTCTACCACCCCTGCGCCATAGCCCTATGAATTATAGACAAGCAGACAGATTTAACGGTCAAGCCCTTAATAATGCAAACAATTTTATTGGTTTGACTGGGCAGATCATCGAAATAGAAAATGCTGAGGGCAGCGGATTAGGTTACTACAGGACCATCGTTCGAGAGCAGGATGCCGAAGCGATGACTGTGGAGCTTCAAAACAACTATTCCGAGAAAGCTTTCATGAGTTGGGATGGTTTATTCCGCCCTATCTCTATATCTCGTCAGAGTGGGTTGCCGCAATATGCCTATTGTGAAATATTTGAAGACTGTGCAGGATGCTCAGGTGTCTCACCGAATACTTTCTTGCTAACCGTTGAGGATGTGACTGCCGCTAGTGGTCTGACTGATATAAATGGAATCTACTCACTTAGCAGGATTAGCGGGTGCAAATGGAATTACGATGCGGCTAGAAACATATCTATATATTATAATGGATCAGCTTGGATTCTCGAAATAGATGGCGAGACCTCTTCTCCGAGTAGCGGGGTTGTCTCATGTGTTGATTCGAATAACCCTATTCCGTTTGTTTGGTCTGGCGGTCAACCAAGCGGTTATACGGGCGGGTCGTACAGCGCTGCTGGTTTTAATGCACTAACTATTTATGATTTGCAGCCTTGGCAGAACCCTTCCGGTCTTCTGTGGGATCATGTGGCCGCGAATAGATCAGATACTAAGGAAGTCGGACATGACTTAGAAGTAGCAGCACGTAGCGGAACAGCCAGAGGAGAAACACCAGACGGTGGTCTAGGAATGTATCAAGCGGCTATCGCTCAGGGCTCTGGGTTCTCTTCGTTGGACCATCGAGATAATTACCGAGTAATGGCGCACAAAGGCCCGATGGTTGTTCATGGCTGGGGTTACGATACGAACAACCGCCCAGTCCCAAATTTGGGCGACAGCGAAACAGCCGCCTCAACCGGAAACTTTACCAAGGACGGACTCGATGACAACAAGTTTCTTGAGGGGCATTTGAGAAAACCGAACACTTGGCCTGTTGGGCCGGTGGATCTTAGATGGGATAGAAATAAATGTGTTTGGAGTATATTTAGCGACTCGGTTACTGCTTTATCCGCTGCTGCCACGGCAACGCCTAGCGGAGGCGCGTCTACGAGTGGGCTTGCTTCCAAAGATTGTTTTTGTGCAATCATTAATAGTTTAGAAACAGTTGTAAACATTCTCGACAAGAACAACGACATAACCACAGGGGAAGCAGAAACCCTCGCTTCTGGAATTACGAATGCCAGAGATGTTTGCGGATGTCCTTCTGGGACGGAGTATGTCTTATGTGCTGGTTGTTTGGAAGGTTCTGTTCCAACGGAGCTAGAGGTCACTATAACTGGAGTGACGTATGTTCCGTGGGATAGCGACCCATTTAAGCCAAACTATGATAATGCTTCGCCCACTCTTCTGTCTTATTTTAATAAAACCCACACCATACCAATGAATTGTGCTTTAGGTAATCCTGGTGGGCAAATAGATTTTGATGTCGAAGCCGAAGATTCTGGAGGAAGCCCGCTTAACACGTCTTGCTTTATTTCCATAGCGATGACCTCAAGACCTAGTGGCGGTGGTTATGATACCTGGAAAATTTCAGGAGCAGTTAATACCGGAGGATCTTCCCAAATAGACGAACTTTATGGTGAAAATTTAAGCGAAAGTTGCTATCAAGAATATAGCACGTTTGTTCGTGATGCCCCACCACTTGGTGGAAATAAATATCTAGACTGGTCTAGCGCCACAGCTACTGTACGCATACCCTAAGTTACTCAATAAGGACATATAAAATGAGCAAAATTATTAAAACTATCAACGAAGCCCTCAATAAACTTTACCACAACCCATTGTTGATTCTCTCAGCAGTTGAAGCTTATGGCAAGTGGTTTATTGCTGGCTGTCCAACTAGATCTGAGGAAGAAATTCACGACATTTTCCACAACAAGTGTGGGTCTTGCGAGCACTTTAATAGATTCCATCAAGACGAAGGCGAGTGTAATCTTTGTGGGTGCTATTTAAAGGACCGCAAGAACTTGCTAGAGCTTAACAAGATTCAATTCAAAACAGAGAAATGCCCGGATGGCGTTTGGAGCTAGTCTTGCCAGTAATAATACTCCGGCGAGTTTGATTTAGTTAACCGTAATTCATCCTCTAAGAAGGCCTCAAGCCATTCTCTAACTAGTCCTGAGTACCTAATATCGCTGTCTATTTGTTCTACTATATCCTTTCTAGGTATAGAGAAGTTCCCCTTTTTAGCGTGCTTAATCAGAAATTCTTTGAGAGGGGCTTTAGATAGTTCAAATTTTTGCTTGATTTCTTCGTTTCGGTCATGTACTGCTTTGTTGGCTAGGTTTTGAAGCATATCTTTAAACATATTAGTTCTCCTTGATAGGCATTGAGGATGGCGGTACAATTCCAATGCTAGCGCCCCCAATAGATTCAAGCGATAGAGAACCAGAGCCTTTGGTTCCACTGGAGCCTGAGCCTTGACCCATGCCGCCCTGGCCTTGACCAGCTCCCTCGCCACCAGGTGACCCCTCAGCACCAGAGCCGTTGCCTCCTTGTGCCTTTTCGAGGCTCATTTTGAACGGCTTGCCTTTGGTGGCTTCTTTGCCTTTTTGGGCAGCTTTGTGAATCTGTCTATTGTAGGCAATTTTAACACTTGTTGGATAGATCCTGGTTGAGTCGATATCTTTCATCCAAAGATAGATAAAGCCATTTGGTTCATCAACCACCGACGAAACATGGATAAACTCTATCGGAAGTTCTGACACCTCTCTTGGAGAACCCTTATACTTTGAAATTCTGCCAAAGATGACCAAGCTGGCAGACACAAGCGCAACGATAAAGAACGCCTTGACGACCCAGTGACTACGTCCATCGATAAGCATCCACGCAACAGCACTGAGAACGACTAGTGCAGCTAAAAACTCGGTCATAGTTGGCTCCTTACAAAGTAAATCGGGAGAGAGTCATCAACGCTCAGAACAGAACCGTCTGAGTCAATCGTAACTCTGCAAATGTGTTCCTCTTGCCCTGTATCAATAGTAAGCTGCTTTGAGTAAAGCAACCTCTTGGGATTATTCTTGTAGATTTCGACAGTGACATTCGTTGGGTTAGTTCTGATTGAGTAACCATCAATGTTAAACGCATACTCAGCAGCATGAATAGATGTAATATTTAGATTTTCTACTGCTTGAGTTACCGGTTTTCCATCGACACTTCCGTAGGTTAAAGAAGTATGGTCGTTTGTCAGTTGAAGATTACCAACTTCTCGTCGCTTGAACCCACAGATACTATCTGGATCATTCGTAATCATAGCCCAGCAATCTACATCTGAGCTAGGTTCGTCCCAGGTTACTCTCATAGTAAAGTGTGCTGTTGGCTCAAGAGTTGGTTTCGATTCTTCAGCTGGATTAATCAGAAGCATCGCAAAGACCCACTGCTGCATCACAATAAGCAGCAACACCAAAAAGAGGTCCAGCATGGCGATTGGTACGTTTTTCATGATTTGGATTCTCCGGTGTCTCTGAGAACTAGAGTATAGAGCCCCAAAGCCAAGCTGGATATAATCCCACACATTGTAGTATTTAGAGCTGTTGCCAAGCCGGAGGACATTTGTTCCATCATAGATAGTACCGCCTGCTTGTCCGATGGGTCCAAGTTGCCAGAGTTAATCTGAGCAAACATCATAACCAAACCAATGATAGTTCCGAGGAGTCCCATGCTTTGAGACATTCCACCAATTTGATCAATGCGCTTGAAGTGCATCGCGTTGTTCCAAGATTGAATTCCAGCGATAACCATTCCAAAAACAAACAAACCCAAAATAACATAACAAATTCGACTTACGTCGTTGTTCGCCATTTCTGAAAGAATGCCAGTCTGAGACTCAACCCCAATGAAAGATGTAACATAAACGCTACTAATCAACAACCACGACAGAAACTTCTTTTTAGAAGACATAAACTCCCTCTACTTTCTGTATTTTTCTGGGACTTCACTGTTTTGAAATTCATTAAGAAGAGACAAAAACGCGCTTGCGATTTCTGGGCTGACGCTGCCATCTCGCAAAACTTTTTCCGCCGGTCCTCCGAGCTTGTCGAGGGAGAGTTGCTCATTGGCATCAAGTCGTTTAAGCAAATTTAGAATAGATTTAATCTTAGTTTCACTAACTGTGTTAGCGCTAGAGATTAGATTCTTGCAATCTTCAGGTTTGATTGTCCCAAAGATTTCTTCGGCGCAATGCGTATTTAAGAAAAGAGCTTGTTTGATTGCTCGGCCCAGGGCTCGTGTATGAGCAGTAGCTGCTGCATGAGCGCCAAATGGCATTTCCGTGTTGGAGCGCCCAGCGTCTGCAACCCCTTGAGCTGCCATAATCGCAGGGGCATTTTCGAATTCATTAAGAATCGTGTCCCTAGTTTGGATTTTAACGTCAACCATTACAGTTGCCGAAATATCCTGCTCAGTGGCTGCTTTAATAACTGAAGTTTCATAGGTAATATCCCCGATAACGCGCTGGGTAGCTCGCAATAGACCCATGGCTTTAGGTAGAATTTTACCATCCTTATCAAAGCCCTCGTCGTCTTCAAGCTGCTCGATGAACCAGTCTTGCCATTCGTTAGATGCAAACTTAATCAAGTCTTTTTTGGCTTTAGCTCTAGCCATAGTCAATTCTCCAAAAAGAAATCAATTGTATTGTGCCCACCCATACCCCGCTTGGCTTGTAGCCTAGCTTCTCCAAAAAACACCGCTTTTAGCGTAACGCAAAGATATTTAATGAGTGCGAATCATCAATAAATTTGCGCTTGGCGTCTCGCACGCTTGATTCGAAATAAACCCGCCCCGCAGGGCTAACAGTTTAGATTTAACAAGCAACGCCAAAGCCTGCGGTGTATCAAATAAATCCGTCTTCCTCCAAGTCTGCTTCGTTGACTGTTTCGCAGGTGCCCCCTCCACAGCATCCTTCTACATTTTTCTCCAGATACTCTTTCAATTCTGAAAGATCAATCGTTTCTTCTTCTGTGATTTCCATATCGCTTTCAATATAAGCTTCAATACAATAGTGCATTGATTGCGCGGCTTCCAGCTTAACAAAAAGTGCAAACACGTCTTCTACCATTTCTGTGTGATCAGGAATGCTTTTCGGATAGTCAAGCATCGCTTCGATGTTGGCGCGACAACACTTTACTTCGGCCTCAGCTTTTGCCGCTAGGGCATCTAGAATCAAATCTTTACTAGACATTTTGCTCTTTCAGAAAGTCGTTCCATGGTTTAAAAGTTTTACAAAAAGGTGGCTCAACATCACCAAGTACATTAGCTTCCGATAAAGCCTCCGCTGTATCAGCCGCCCTATATATCTTAGCCATTTCCGGTCTCCACATCAAGTATAAATTCTCTTGATTTGGAAAAGTTTTTCTGGCAAACTTATAAGTAAAAGGACAAGTACAAATTAGCTTACCGTTAAAAATGGACAAAGACTGGGCGTGAAAAGTTGGATGTTCCCAATGGGCAAAGACATCCGTATTAAAGAATATCTTGCATTTTCCTGCTGGGATAGCCTGCACAAGATTGATAAGTTTTTCATCTTGGAGGTCGTGAGAGTTAATGTAGATTCCTAACACAGTTCTAACCTTTCTGCAAGCGCCTTGTACGATTTAAGAGTTGTTTCACCGCTGAAATGCTTGAATATGTTTTCCATGGTTGCGCTGTTGGTCACAAAACCCTTAGCCGAGAGAGCCATTTCGATAGCTTCTGCCGCTGTGCTATATCCAATATAGTTTTCTACATCTTTGTAAGGACCAGTCGCGATATCGTACTCATACTCTTCTTCCGACTGCTCGGATGAATAGAATAAAACAACATTTTCTAGATTAAACTTCTTCGAGGGGCTAAACGCTACATCGTCAATGTATTCCATATTGTCGATTTGCACTTCCTCGAAGCGGCTTGACGCAAATGGCTTAGGCGCGTTAATGCATATCCATCGGCACGCCTTGCCAAAGTGCGAGACCATATTCTTTGGAACTTCGCTTGGATTATCCAGGAGAATTACGTCTGCTTTTTCTGGATTATTCAGATCCAGCATCTTTACTTGGTTTGATAAAGCGAGCCTGTTTCCAAGCCCAATCAGCACCGGATGTTGCGCAGTCTGTAATAAAATCGTACTCATAGTAAAGGTTTTCCTCAGACATAATTTTTTGTTTAATTTCTTCCAGAGACAATCCTGGCAAAGCTTTAAACAGAGATACGGGCCAGATTCCATCAATGAGACCGTAACGCCACTCCAAGTCGTTTACTTGTCGGTCCATCCACCAGAACAGGTCCTTATATGGGTCTTCGCCTGGATTCAAAAACCAAACATACTTGTTTTTTTCGTTTCGCAAGATTTCTAGCTTGGGATCAATATCATCTTGCATCAACCTGATTGAACAATAAGATGGTCGAGTTTTGATTTTATCCATCATAGAGTAGAACTTGTCTACGTCTGTAGTATAGGCCAAAATTTGCTTAGGCATCAGTCGAGCCCCAACAAAAGCATCAAAGATGCGGTCAGCGTTATTTTCCTTGAGAGAAAAGGCTACCGTGTAACTTGGGGTAACTTCCTTGCGTACTTGTTTGCGTGCTGCTGACTGAAGCCATCCGTCTTCTCTTTTGTAATGGCATCGTCTGCGCAAATTCCAATGGCCATCCCCAAGGTGCTCGTCACATTCCATAAGCGGACGAACCTTGCAACCAATTTGATATGGGCTTTCGGGGTCCCAATCAGCAAAAACACAGTTTACGCAGCTTGTTTGATATTCTTGACTTTTGGCCATATTAATCTTTCATCCAATCTTTTTCTTCTAGTGGAACTAAGCCTAAACGAATAGCTTCCATATGCTTCAGTTTGCCTTCGGCGTCACGAACTCTATTTGTTATTTCCTCAGATTTTCTATCATGAATGTAAGAATCTTGTAAGATTTGCAAACTAACGTAAGGATGTATGTTCCCGCACGCTGCAAAGCTAGCCGTGCTCATTAATTCATATGGGTGGTTTTGGTCAAATCGTCTTTGAGGTTGATCCCAAAGGTTTTCTAATTCTACCTCATTGATGAACTTAAGCCAATCTCTTTCAAACTTTTCCATAGTGTAGTAATGTTCGACAGCAGTGGGTCGATTTTTCATCGCTTCCACCATTGCTTCTTGGTCGATTGAAGCCCTTAATGTTGAAATGATTGGTTCATACAAAAGAGAGGCTGGCTTAACCGGAAGACCTTTTGTGTTTCGACAAACCTCAGCCATTGCTGTATGGTCAACACAGATGTTTGGAGTCCCGTGGGCAGCCGCTTCAGCAATCGGAATGCCAAATCCTTCGCAATTTGCTGCCTGAACATAACAATCCATGGCTCCATAAATCGTAGCCATAGACTCAATAACGGTCGACTCGGCGTTACATGCATTGTATATTTTATCATTTGCATGAATTCTCACATGCTGAAACGGTCGAGCAATTATGTTTTGCGTATCCTTTTCTTTGTAGGAAAACAAGATTCTATGAGCGTAGTCCGAGTTTACTAGGAGGCTAGGTAAATCCCAAGAGCTGACATCAACCAAACCAGTATGCAAAAACAAATAAGAATCACGATTTGTGGATGCAAGATATCGTTCGAAGGCATTAATTAACTCCAGGATTCTTTTTCGTGGCTGGTTTCTGCCCACCCAGCCAAAAACTTCTGCCTCCATGGGAATGCCCAAAGCTCTTCGGCAAGCAGCTTTGTCTGTATGCACCTGATTAAACCCCGGCGCGATTGGCTCAAGGGTTTCAATGCCAACTTTGGCCAATTCATCTTTAGCAAAATGGGTAAATGGAATAACATAATCTGCTGCATGATGCACGGAAGTCAAATGCGCATTAACCGGACCAGAATCCAAAGGTACATAAAGCACAGTTTTGTAAAAATCTGACAATGGCGAAAACACCATCGTGTCTACGTCCCACGGATCACAGAACATAATAACGAGGTTCGGCTTATAGTGCAAACATAAGTCGTGCCATCTGCCGCCGCCCTGCTTGTGCTTGGGGTTTCTTCCGTAAGCCGCATACTCTTCAGAGTTTCTATCTGTTGGAACAACTGGATAGTATTTCCATGGAACCAACTGCTTGTTTCGTTGCGCTCCAGCAAATCCGAACTCTGCTATATTATAGCCTTCGCCCCACAATAGATCAAGCAATTGTCTTTTAGCTACAGCAAATCCTGTCTTTTTTGTTGAGGAGTCGCCAATCACAAGTATTTTTGAGTCTTTAGGACTTAGCATTTCTATCTTCTCTAAATTCGAGTTCAAATTCTTTAATAGCCTTATTCATATGAGTGGTGGTTTTTTTATACCTCTCATTAAATCTTGCAAGACAATCGTCACAAACAAAGCAACTATTGCTACTATTATGCCAAAATAAATCTTTTTTTATATACTCACAGCATTTTTCGCAAACGTCTTTTTCGCAGTATTCGCACTCTCTGTAAAAGTTTTTATCACAGTTACATAAGTCGCAATTGTACACGTAAATATTTCCAGGGCTCGTTTCTAGAGGCTTTCTAGACATCTTCTATCTCCTCGATTACTAGGCCCCATTGCTCGTTGTAGAAATTCATTCTGGCTTTGAATAAAAGCGGCTGGCCGACATTAGATTCAATCGTATGCTTACACAATTCCCAAGCCCTAGGAAATATAACCGCATCACTGACCCAATCTAAACTGTAAACAGTTATTCGAGCCATAGGTTCTTGTTTTTTCTTGGTGTAAATTTCTTTAAAGTCCCTGAGAACCGCGCTCAACAGGAATTGATCTTTTAGGGGGACAGAATGATGCTTAACATCAATCAACTCTTTGTAATTCCCATCCCAATAACGAGTCAAAGCCTCATCAAAAGTAAATGAGCGCCCAAGTGTTTCCTTTTCCCAGTCAATAATCTTTTGAGGGGTGTCTTTTGGCTGTCGGATTGGATTCACGAGGAGATTCTCAAGTTCCTTTAATTTTTTTAGCGACACTTTATTATAGCACAGCTTGCTCTTGGTGGACGGCCCAATTTCTATAATTTTTTGAATTCCCTTAAGAACGTCAGATTCTTCTACACAAACTTCTTTTTGCTGCACATTTAGCTTGGAGTAAGCCGCATAGTCTGCCAACATTTTAGAACGAGGCGCTTTGATCCAATCACAAGACCCGCTTTTGATTAAGTTTTCTGCGGAAGTTTTGTTTATTTTGTCTAAGGCAGCGATAAGCTCTATGTAAGTAGCGTCTTTCAGCTCTGGAAGTGCTCGAATTTTATCGGGACCGAGATGCTTTATCTTAGTTAAGCCGTAAAGGATGGTGCCGTCAACTATAGAAAATCTTTCATTTAAATATCTAAGGTCGGGTTTCATAACCTTGATGTCCATCTTTAGGGCATCCTCGATGATGTCACAGACGGCCTCAAGGTCAGTCTTAGGCTGCTTGCCCTTAGCAAAGTCTAATTCTGTGCAATGAAACTCCAGCGGAAAATGCGCTTTGATATATGCTGAATAAATATAACCATCCAGAGCGTAACTAAGACTGTGTGACCTATTGAACGAATATCGCTGTGCAGCCTCGATAGACGTAAAGATTCTTTCGGCTAATTCTTTGGAGATATTATTCTTGAGGCATCCCTCGATGAACATTTCCTTGGCTTTGGCAATCACCTCAGGAATCTTCTTGCCGATACCCTTGCGAATGTAAGTATCCGACTCGGCCATTGTGAACCCCGCCAAGTCTGTGGCGATTCTCATGGCTTGCTCTTGAAACGGCATGGTAGCTTGAGTTGGTCCTAGAACCTCCTCTAGCTTTGGATGGTCGAACGCGACACTCTCTTTGCCGTGTTTTCTGTCAACATAGCGCTGAGTCTGGCTCTTTCCGTCCACGATAGCTTCCAGCATACCAGGACGGATAATAGCAATAAGATCAGACCATTCATTAATGTTTTCTGGCTTGACCTGCCTGGACCAATGTTGACCCAGCATAGCGTCCAGCTGAAAGACGCCAGACGTATTGCCAGAACAAATTAACCTCCAAACTTTTGGACATTGAAAATTAATATTCTCGTCGTCCCAAGTCCAGCCGCCGTCTTCTGTTTGGTGAAATTCGCACCCACAATCAAAAATCATATTAAACGCCCAGCAATTCTCGTTCTTCAGGTGTAAGTTTTTCGATAACTTGTTGTCGTTGCCCTTCTTTTAAGACTTGAGCTTCTGAAGGAGGTTGACTGAAATACCAAGTCACGGCAAACGTAACTCCTCCCACAACAAGCGCGGTTACAATAACCGCAGACACTATCATGCCAAAAATGGCCTCTACAAAAAATTCACCCATTGCTTCTCCTTTGAAAAAAGTGGAGCTGCTCGGTCCTGCCCCGAGGTCTTCAAAAGCTGCTGATAACGCCAAGGCTTTTTTGCTAGTGCAGTTAGACCTTTTTGCCTCCCACGGCAGACGCATCACTTGACTTCGAATCGAAACTATTTCAGCCCCTTTCGTGTTTTGGTCTTGGGTCTTCTGGATCAGGATATCTCTTCACTATTTTATGACACATTTTTATGAAGTCCTCAAATTCCATGCTTCCCTTGGCATAATTAGCCTCTGGTGAAGAAATTCCTAAATTATCGATTGTATTTTCTCCCCCTGCGGACCTTGGCTTAATGTGATCAAAATGATAAGATTGACTGTCTTCTGGGTCGATTGGATCTCCAGTCAAATAACAAACTCCTCGTTCTTCTAGTAGTTCTTTTGCTTCGCTCACGCTGAAGGTTCTTGGTGTATATTTAGTTTTCATTCTACTCCCACAACTATGAAAAAGCGCTATCTTCCCTGAAATTCTTTCGTTATTATTTCTAACAATAGATTGTTCAAAGGATGATGTTCTCTCAGCATGAAAATTTTCAACCTTTCTGTCGACAGGCTTTTCTTTCCTTCGTTTTTTTCTTCTGGCTTCTGCCTTATCCTTTTGACCCTCTCCACAATGATACGAAACAGTGCCTTTAGAGCAACCAAGCTCTTTTGCTATTTCGTTGTAAGAATATCCTTTATTTCTTAGCGCTTTAATCTTATCGCCTAAGCTCAAGACTTAACTCCATGAAGAACTTTAGCCCAAGCAAATGCCTTTTGGTCTCTGTGTTGATAACCGTAAGTCATTAGGTTCTTCTGAAGTCGTAAAAATCTTCTGAGCAGGTCTGCTTCTTGCCTAACGTCAACAAGGGCGTCGTGAGCATTCTCTGTGCTCATATCAAAGTATTGACGCAAAGAGTCGAAGCTATAGCTGACTCTACCGTTCAACTTAGGTGGGTTGCGAGAATATTCGAACCACATTTGGGCAACGTCTCTAATATCCCAAGTCTTAACTTTAGCAAAGGGCCAGCCTTTGTCGATTAAACGCTCTAGAATAGGTATGTCGAAATTTCTGACGTTCATACCTCCAAAATATGCTTTTTTTGAGCCCTTGGTATAAGACTTAACGTAATCCTTAAATTCTTTCATCGCGTCTCTCGTGGCCAATCCTGAGCGCCAGAGTTCGACAAGTTCCTCTTTTGGTTTACCTTGTGCTTTTTCATGAAAGGCCAAAACATTTGAGTAATCTTGATAAAAGGACGGTGAATTAAGTATTTCTTCGCCAGGATTAATCCACATACACAGAGGGTCGTCGATAATCTCCAGAGAATTCTCATCCAGAGGGATGGCCGCAAGTTGTACGGGAATTGCAGTCTCATGAGAAACCTTATTTTTATTTAAGTCTATTGTCTCCAAATCCGTAACTAAAATCATCTTTTTCTCCAATTCAGTGAGTTGCTTTTTTTAATGTTGTCCTCAGCCCATAAAGGCTGAAGGTTCGTGTAATGAAAACAAAGCCCTTGTTGCTCTGGATCAGTTAAGTCGAATGCAGAACAAGGAATTATATGATCTATGTGCCAACCATCAATTCCGTAATTCTCCCACGTCATTCCAGATTCAAATTTATTTTCTAGATATGTTTTTAAAAAATCTACGGAGCACCCCAAAAGAGCTATTGTGGCTTTTGATTTTGCTTTACCTTTAAGGGCAACGCGAATTCTTTTTCTTAAGGAGTCTTTTATTTTGTATTGAACGTCATTATCATATCTAAATTTTTTCCTTTTTCGTCTTACTGGAAGATATTCTGTTTTTTTCTTTTTTGTACACTCTTTACAATAGACAGAAAGTCCGTCAGCGCTATAACAAAAAGAATTAAATTCGGAAGAACTTAAAAGAACCTTACAACTTGGGCATGCTTTTGATTCAGCTTTATCTTCTCTATTCTTTAGAGACTCTTTGTATTTTTTACAACACTCTTTGCATGATTGCTGTAAGCCGTCCTTAGCTTGCTTCATTTTACTAAAGCAGTCTTTGGATTTTGTCTTTTTACATTTATAACAAGTTTTTTCTTCTGGTATCTTTATATTTCTTTGTTTGTATGCGTCTAAGTATGACGTGTGGCAAGACTTGCAACAACCAGCATAGCCGTCTTTCGTTGACTTATTTTTGTAAAACTCCTCCGTGAGCTTCTCTGTCTTGCACTTGCCGCATACTTTCTTCATAAGATTACCAGTCCAAGTTATCGTCATCAAGCGCGAATACGTCCATCGCTTCTTCTTCGTAGTCTTCGTACTCTACTTGCTGCATCGAGTCAAAACGCTGAAAGTCGCCTGTGAACATATTCTCAGCGGTATCGAAATCTATCTTTTTGAACATATCCCCCTCAAATCGGAATTGCTCACCAAAAGGAACCCAGTCAAATCTAGCCATAATAAATCCTTATTTAAGAAGTAAAAAAACCCGCCAAAAGCCTATAGGTCAGTCAGCGGGTTCAAAAAAGAATCAATTTATCTTTTATTGATTAACCGACAACCACGACCTTATCGCTTGGTTTATGGATTGCTGTTTTAGTAGCATCCACAGAATTACGAGCATTCGCCACAACCTTTCGATTACGGCAGCAGCCTTTTGTTTGAGTTTTGATTTTAAGCCAAATTGTATCTGTGTCCTCTCCATTAACGAGAGTATATTTCTGGCCAACCGTCAACTGACCATATGTAATAGAATCTGCCATTATATGGCCTCCAAGTAGATTGATTTACTAGATATGACTTCTCTGCTTCTTTGGTATTTAGACAAGCAGTCCAGTCCCAACAAATCCAACTTAACCAAACCTGATCTTTCTGCCGCATTCATTTCCCAGCCACAAACTGGGTGAGGCCCGTTGGCCGGATCTGGTATAACAGGACACTGATCTAGCAAATTTCTATCTGACAGAATAAAAGCCGAAGCGTGTTTGCCAATTGCAATATTAGTTCTGTCCATCTCAACTGCCAGTTTGAAGGCATCCGCCCACTTACCAGTGTATTTACTTGTCTTCCTATTAAATTTACACCAGAAATCGAGTCTTCGACTATGCATTAAAGTGTACAGAAGCACACTTTTAGTCCCTAATGAATTATACTGGTCTTTGAGCTGTGGATCAATTTTAGATTCTTCATGAAGGCATTCAGTTACCTTATTTGCCTCTGCGTGCGACATTCCGTGTTGCTTTAGGGTTTCTTTGAGGGCTCCTCGACCTTTAAAAGTAGTGTAAGTGCAAAGCTGTGCAACTTTCTCGGAACCATACTTGTCTCTTAAATAATCAATAACTTTAGGTCTAAATTCCGGCACAATGTCGCAATCGATATCGGGTACGCCCTTTCGGTCAGGATTATAGAATCTTTCGAAGATTAGGTCGTACTTAATCGGGTCAACTTTAGTAACGCCCAGCAGATAACTCGCTAAACAACCCGCAGCAGACCCACGACCAGCCCCCAACATAGAGCCACTCTCCTGAATAAAGCGGCAAATATCCCACATAATTAGGAAATAACCACTCATTCCGGCGTTTTCGAACGTCTGTAGCTCATAATTTAAACGGCTAAGGTATATTTCACTCTCTAAATTTTTATCTTTTAAGGATTTAACGCAGAGTTCGCGGAGAAATTCGTCTTCAGTTTTGTCTCCCGTTGGAAAGTGAGGAAGCCTAGGATTGTTGTCCAAACTGTATTTCTCTACGGCCTCATAAAGCGGCGCTAAACAAGACCAATCGGTAACATCGTTTTCTAGGGGCACAGGCGCGTCGTATTCGCCTTTTGCTTTGTTAATGAGTACCTTATGGTGATCAAGCTGAGAGTCCCTTAGAACGAGCGCTGGGGCTATAGGATTGAATGTCTTGATATGCAGGTCAATATCTTCAAGATCCGGGATATTTAAAGCTTCCGGCGAGAGTGCTGCAATATTCTTGCAATTATCCGCAATTGGGAGCCCGTTGGATATTCTGAGCAGCTCGCCAAACCCCTTTCGATTGAGGGCATAGAGGGCGCAGGTTATCTCAACATTATCTTGTGTAAAGTTTTTCAATAGACCGATTACAGGTTGTTCGGTCGAGTCTATATACGGGTAAGCCTGACTAAGATTCCAGTCAAGGATTGGCAGCATGGAGTAGTCAGAATTATTGATAAAATCCTGAATATGCTCCGGGTGTACTGCACTTTGCAAAACAGAGCCGTGAGTCATTACGCCGGGGTGATACATAAACAACTCCAAAAGAATAAAAAACGCCTGCGTGCTACGAGCACGCAGGCGCATCGAAGTGCCTTCTAAGCGAGAGGGAGGCTTAGAAGGGGAGATCATCCGAGCCTGCTCCTGCCGCAACAGTTTCCTGCTGCTGACCACCGCCAGGCTTTGAGCCTAAAAGAACAAATCGGTCGACATTAACAAACATTTTAGAACGTTTGTTGCCGTCGTTGTCTGTCCACTTGTCTTGACGAAGAGAGCCTTCAATCAAGACCGTGCGACCTTTAGGGCAGAACTTCTGAAACGTTTCAGCATTTCGTCCCCAAAGAGTAATGTCAACAAATGTTGTTACTTCCTTTTCCCCGAAAGTCTCCGTAATGGCGATAGCATTGTCTGCTACCTTAGACTTTCCGGCATCGCGAATTTCCGTATCACGAACAACGTTGCCGACCAGAACCGAGTGATTGTAAGAGTTAGCCATTGTGGCCTCCTGAGAAAAAAGTGGTTATCGTTTTGAATCTTTATTCTGGCAATTTTCTACAACTGTCAGAATGTCTCTTTGTTCACAAGCCTGCTTAATAGTATCGCAGATACATGCTTTTCCGTCGATTGGGTCGAACCTGTGTCTCATTGGGTTGTAGTCTACCTGTATCGTCGGATGAACCATTTTGCTGAACGGACAAAATCGTTTACATTTCCATGATTGCTTCTTATCGAGTTCGTATCGGCACTTAGGTACTTTCAACTCTCTCATTTTTTGAATTCTCTCGCCAACCTTGTCAAAGCAAGCTTGAGCGTCGTTTTCATCTATGCCGAGGCTCCAGAAGGTATCCAGATTGAAAAACCAAATATGTCCAATCACATGATCTTCTGGAAACATCCTGTTAGCGGCCCACCAGTAAAAAACTAACTGCGGGTCCTCGTGCATGTTTAACACGGTTTTAGTTTTGCCCGTCGAAAAACATTCTAGTCTAGATGAACTCTTGTAGTCAATAAAATTTAAATTTCCTTCTTCGTCTCGGAACACGGCATCGACGAAGCCTTTGATCATAAGTCGTTTCTGCTCACCGTCTTTCTCAAAGAGAGCCCAGTCTTGATCAATTTCTTGGTGGATCAATAATTCTGGAGCTACAACCTCATAAAGATTGTAAGGACTCATTTCATGCTCAAGGACCTTTTCGATGCCCTTCCAGCATTTTTTTATGTCGCTGTTTGTAATATCGACATGTGAATCCTCCACTTTGTAATACTCAAGCACAGCATCAAACCATTTGTCTGGCTCGTAATCTGAGCCGACCGACTTAGGTCCCAAAATTGGGTCGTCCAGCAATTCTCCACCTTGTTGCCTGTGCATCTTGCTGATTGCGCAGGTCTCCAAGAAAGAGTGACAAATTGATCCTCTGGTCGCCGCAATTCCCGCAGGCATGTAAAACTTGAGCACATAACTCAAGAACCAATCCATTTCGCATCCTGTGAATTTTGCTATTTCTGAAGCCGAAATTCTGTCTCTATGCATCTTTTTCCCACATTGGTTCGAGGTCATGATCACGCATTACGAGTCTATCCCCATAGCCGAAATTTCTAATGTGTGCCGCCATTTCAAAATCATGTCTCGAAATCCAACCGCAAAGCCAGATAACGTTGTTTGATTCCCTGTATGTAAGTACGGCATAATCCGCCGTGAAATCATTCAGATGGTCGTAAAAACACAAAATAGATGGATTTTTATAATTGGTGGTCTTGACTTGGCAGGTTACATCTTTTGCGAAGTCTATGCCTCCATCCCCCTTATAACGATAATTAGTATCGTCTAAGTCGAGCCCTGTGTATTTAGCGAATGCCATTTCGCCTAGCAGCCCTACAAAATGCGTGCTCTCTTTCCCTGTCCAGTGTCGCGTTGAGGAAAAGCCTTTTTTATTGCTGTCTCTAATGCTAGCTATCTCCCTTACACGATTAACTTCGTCGTCCGTAAGTTCAACTTTAACGCGAGAGCTACACATAATTATTCCTTAATACCAATATCGATAATAAAATGGTCCTGGCCCGTACAAAGGAAGAACGGGATAGACTGGTCGAACTGGCTCATACCGTCGAAGTCGAAACGGCTGACGCAAACCAGGATAGTATTCATCTAGGCGTCGAGTTGGTCGAACAGGATATCTATAAATGTAAGTTCGAACTCTTGCGCTGTGCAGTCGGTCGACATTTCTACATTCAGGCTGTCGCAAACGGTCAGGCTGTGGAGCCCTAATCTGAGCATCAGCTACTGCCGGAATAAAACAAAAAGTCAAAATAATTAGTAGGTTTCTCATATGCTTAGTAAGTCCTTATTCTTTCCGAAGGTTTCATAAATACACTGAATCAAGTCTTGAACGTTTTTAGCGTTTTCGTTTTTAACTATATATTTACAGTTCTGCATGTTAATTTGTTCACTGGCGTGGGTATCGACTTCTCCAGACTTTTTATTAAGTCCGACCACTGTTCCAATTTTGGAAAATGCCAATGTTTCATTTGGAAAGCGAACATCCGTAATTAGGGCATACTCTGGGTTTTCTCGGGCAATTCTTTTGATTGTGCAGTCTACCCAAACTTGGCTGTTCATTTTTCGAAAAATGTCCGTTCCGACAAACTGCATTACTTCTCGGTTTGACATTTGACCTTTCTTATGGAAGAGCCAAGGCCACGATGATTCTCTCCAGTTGTTTTCCTTGAACATTTTTTCTATTGAAGTATAGGCTCTTTTGTTGGTGATTACCCCAGGCATGTTTTCCCAGTAGTAATCGGTCAACTCAGCCTTATCGTCATTAGACCCATAGACACATCGCTCTTCCAAACCCAACACATTAACGCAGATTTCTTTGAGGGCGTCGGCCAAGGCATATTGTTTTACAATCATAGAATTTAATCTATTAGGATGAACAGGCTCTCCGTCCATGATGATCTTACCGGTAGATCCATTCATCTGTAGGTTTTCACCGAGATTATATCTTTGAAGAGCCACTAATGTAAATATGTTGGCGATAGTGTTTTTCCCGGAGGTCTTCTCCCCGCAGAAACCGATGATTTTAGTCATTTAGAAATCCCTCCAACTCTTTTTTAAGTTCTTGCGCGCCCATGTCACCGGGATCAGCGCCAGATATCTTAGGAACTACAGTTTCAACTTTTGAAAGCTTCTTAAGAGATTCTTCCGTAGCTTTCTTTCCTGCTTCGTCGTTATCAAACAGCAGAATGACTTTTTTAACTTGTTTGCTTTCTAGCAGATTAACTTGACCGCTATTAATGGACGACCCCAAAATAGCGGCACAGCTTGTGTATCCAGCCTCATGAAGCTTTAAACAATCTAGCGGGCCTTCTGTCAGGATAACGGTATCTTGGATTGAGTCCATGTTGTATAAATATTGAGACCTTGGAAGACCTTTCGAATGAATCCATTTGCTTTTAGCATTCGGATCATGTGCGCGTGCCGACCACCCTATTATTATACCATTGTAGAACATTGGGACAACCGTCCTATTTACAAGAAAATCTCTTGCGTTGAAACAAGCCCCAACGTAAAACTCATTTAATACATCCCTATTAAACCCGCGATTAATTAAGAACGGACTTGGAATACAAAAACGTTTCTTGATCTCCATTTTGGACATAAGTTCAGGAAGATCATTAATATCAACTTTTTTCTTTTCTAGTTGTTCGTCCGTGTGGATTAACCCTTTATTGATCTTTAGGGCTTCCCATAGGGCATCTTGATTACGATGACACTGTCTGGTCCAGCAGCGCCAGATTCTTGTGTCTTTGTAAATTGTACAAGCTGTAGTATTATCTCCTCGGTGCACTGGGCATGGTCCAGACCAATAATCACCTTTGTCGACAAATCCGTGTTTTTTGAGGCGTTCGCTCATGGTAATCTCTTCAGAGGAATTGGTTCCGCACATTCTATTAGCTTTACTTCTTTCCCAATTATTATATACTCAATAGGGATAAAGAGAAATCCGTATTCTGTCTTAGGAGACGTAATGTAACTACGCAAACAGTCATGCTTAAAACAGGCAATAGAGATGACATCCGAGTAAGACAAATGTGTATCCCAATGTCTTGATTTAATCACAACCGTGCTTGGTTCTAAATTTTCAGAGAGAAAGACCTTAGAAATCAATTTCAGTTACTTTTTCTTTCTTTTTCTTTTTGGATTTTCCGTCGTCTTCATCTTCTTCTGCAACGTTCATACCGACTTCTTTCATCTTGAATGAGTCTTGTTGTATTTCCAGATTAATATGAGAACCGAACGGAGTTCCTGGGCCGTGTCGGGCATCTGACACGTAAAGTTTGTGTGTTCCGTTCTCTGCGCCGTCTGATTCGATTTCTTCTGGCGTTTTCTTAGCTAGGATGGATACACTAGATGCGAACCATAGAATTCTATCAGATTGACTGAGAGATGTTGAGGTTTGATCTGAAACTCCGCTTCTATTTAGTTGAGCCAACGCCAGAATCGGCAAGGAATATTTTTGCGCAAAGTTTTTTAATTGACTCACCATATAACCAATCTGTTGATACTCTGCCACATTCCTACTGAGCTGGTCTTTATTGAGCAGTTTGATATAGTCATAAATTACAACACAAGGATTAGAAGAATTGTCAAAGTTTACTCCTGGGACTTTTCTAACCCACCTATTCATAATTGAGATTTGTTCCTCGAATGACGGAACCTGACTGACATCTAAATGGTAAATAGGTATTTCTTTAAGGACTTCTGCTTCGCTGTCAATCAGCCGAGCATCGTTCTCGCTTGAGGCATACGCTCCATTCTCAATGTTGCGCATCTTTACGCCGGTTTGACTCGACAAAACGCGAGACATTTGGTCATCCAAGGAAAGCTCTGTATCTACATAGAGAACCTTAAGGCCCATCTTGGCAAAGTGGATTGCTTGGTTCATCGCCAAAGAGGACTTATTCTGTTTAGCTCTGGCTGCGATGATGTCTAGTGCGCCTGGACGTAAGCCACCACCTAGCGCCCAATCATAAATTGGCAACATAGTTGATACGCCAATGTCTTCGCCGGAATTTTCAGTTCTAGCTTTTAGATACTCGTCAACGGCGTTACCCATCATTACGGGTTCTTGCTCAACCGAATTAATCTTTCCAGCTAAGTCGAAAATCGGCTTCTCTAGAATTGAGAATATTTGACTAATTGGTTCGTCGCCGGTTACGATTTCCAAGTCGTTACCGATGTTTGCCACGCATTCTTGCGCCATTCTACAGACATAAAGCCGTCTGATTTTTTTAGCCTTAGGTAAGGCGTTGGCTGGATCACAAGGCAAACCGACAATGTCATCAAGATGCTTTTGAAAAGAGTCTCGACCCACCCAAGAATCGAGACCCCGTTCTTTTGCAATGCTGAAGATACTAGGTAAATCTATCGTTTTTTGCTTATGGGTTACGAAAGCCTTCTCATAGATGTCCCATAAGACGCCATTGTTATTGTTTGTAAAAGTTCTAGGTTCTACAATGATTGGTTGTAGGTCCCAAAATATTTCTTCGCCGCCCTTAAATACAGAGGAAATGATGGCATTTTCTGCCGATAAATCTTTTTGCAATTTTCAACCCTTTTTGTTGCAAGACTTACAAAGATGTACTTCTCTCATTCCGTCATATGGAGTTACTTTCTCTGTTTTTCCACACATCTTGCACATAACCGAAACCTTTTTGGCCGGGGCTCTTCTGGTTTTTTCGAAGTATTCAATTTTTTCTTCCTGATCTTCTTTGTCAGCTTTGATATAGTCTTTATCTCGCTTGAGCTTTGGAAGGATTGCATTAAACTGATTTGTGCCGTCACCAAATTTTTGGGCGCTTCTTGGTCTGGCTGTATTGGCTTGAGCTGTATTCATGTCGGAAACTCCGGCACTTGGAACTCTTCACGTTGATCCTGCCGGATCTTGTTGTTTCTTTCTGCGCCTACCGCGTTTTTTCTTGGGAGCTGGAGCAGGAGCTTCCTCTTCCGAGGAGGACTCCATTTGATCTATTCTTTCTACTATTTTAGACTGAGCTTCAGCTAATCCCGCCAACAAAGCTTTGATTTCGTCAAGTTCTTTAGACATTTATTTATTCCACTGGATTGCTTTACCTTTACTCTCGTAAAATGAGACCGACCTTGAGATATCCGCTATCCTGCCTTCTGATTCTTTTAGATAAACTTCTAATACATTAACTTGTTTAACGATTGGCATTAGGTATTGCTGGTCGTTATTCAACCAAGCGTAATGAATTTCTTTGGGAAGCATCTCTGGCGCTTTATGCCAATATTTGGCGTATTGCTGATTCAAATACTTTTGCAGCATTATTTTTTGAGACGCCACTTCATTTACGATGTTTTGGTAGGCCGCTTTATAAGTCATAAGCGTCATACAATTAGTAAAACATTCGTCAGCCGTTAGAGTGGCTAAGTATTCTTTGCGCGGACAGAGAATATGCTTAACGTCGTCAATCTCGTCGAAGATGGGGGTTTTTGTTTTCTCTCGAAACTCTTTGATAAGTTCTTCTGACTTATTCAACAGCGCCTCTAAGAAGCTCTTCCCACTGTTCCCTTCCGTTGCAGTCGAATCTGATGAGTTTGATGTCATTTAATTCACACCATTCTTTCTTTTGTTCATCGCGAAATTTCGCTCTGAGAAATGCTTGTCTGTCCTTATGGAAGAAGTCGTTCCGTTTGCTGTGTTGCTCACCGTCGACTTCAATCGCAACACCCAATGTTGGCAGATAAATATCTAAATATAGAGTTTTTCCATAACCAATCTTCGCTGAAACTTCTTCAAGCATCGTTGAGTTAGGATAAACAGTCTTAACTAATTCAATCGCTTCCTTATGGTAGGAAGAACAATTCGCTTTGGGTCTACTGACCATTTTGAATGGATACTCCTTTCCGTCCAGGCCCTTCATTCTAGGGTCTGCCATTATGCTAGTCTTGCCTCTACTTCATCTTTAATTTCTTTGTACATTTCTGGATTGTCGCGCAGTGCTTCGATAGTCTTTTTCTCTCCTTGAAACTTTTGCTCTCCATAATTATACCACGCTCCCCCCTTGCTCATTACGCCAGTTTCCAGTGCAATGGGCAAAAGCTCAGCAATGTCGTCAATGCCCTCTCCAAGGATAACATAAGACGTTCCTTCCATCTTCGGGAAGCCCATGTTAGACGTTTCGCAAATCCAGTTAATTTTACGACCGTATTCCCTGTCCCTATAGGTATCAGCATTCGTCATAGGTTCGTAATTTTTTAGACGAAGCTTAATATCAGCAGCATATTGAATTTTATTGCCTCCTCCTTCTACTACGGATTTTCCATAACCAGAAGTATTGGCAATTAAATGGACAACGCCTAGAAAAATGTGGTCACTTGAGCTGATGTATGGAGCCAGCTTCTTGCAGAATTGAGACATGATTCTTGGAGAGGCATCTCTTGTAAGGTCGCAAGTTGCATCGTTAAGCTGTTTCTCTGCTTCCATATGGCTAAGAGAGTCCGCAATAACAAACAAGCGTTCTTCGGTTTCCATGTAATGAAGTACAGAGCCTAGATATTGCTCCGCAGAAACTTTGTTCTCAGTGGTAGAAGTAATCAATTTAAACTTTTCTACCGAATAGTCAAGTTTTTTGCAGCCCTTGATATCTCTTACGGCGAGTCTTCCTTCTGAATTAAGATAAAGCACTGTATATCCAGCTTGCTGGGCGCGTGCAGCAAAGTCTAGACAGGTAATTGTTTTACCGCATTTAGGTGGTCCACCCATCAAAACAAACGAGCCGCCTTTAATGCCTCCGCAAATTGAATTAAATGTAGGACTAAGACTTACAATTGGCTTTTCGCCTTGCATAGCCTCAAACTCTTCAAAAGAGAAAGTAATCTTTTTTACTAGTTCCGAAATTTTCATATATTTTCCTACAGCAGGTCTAAATTTGTTTTCGTTTTCTTAAACGACCCTAGAGACTTTTCCGAAGAGACATCTACTTGAACTTGAGGTTTGGCTTGGCTAGCTTTGTATATTGCCCAACATCTTTTTTTGAATTTTTGATTCTTTAAGGATGTCGCGCCAGTCTCTTTGATTGCTTTGTAAATGCTAATATAGTCAACATGTTCAACAATTGGTTTAATCAAACTTGCTTGATATGCCCAGTACTGCGACCAGGGCTTGTTATTCCAAAAAGAAGGAGGCAAAGGAAGCTTCTTGTCCATCTTAGCTTTGTTTTCGCAAAGAAGCTCAATTATCCTATGCCTCCAGTCAACGCTCTTTTTAGTATACTTCGAATTAAACATCTTTTGGTCTGATATGCGCGTTCTTCAGGTGTCGAGAAGTTGCATTAGGATTAGATGGAGCTGGGCTAGCCGCACGAGATGCTTCTGGCGTCATAATCGCTACACCTTCTCGCCCAGAATCAGTGGTCTTACGAATAAGGGCACCTGAACCAATGAATGAAGTTGCAGCGATGAACACTTCGTCAGAGGTGGCATTCTCGTTTCCTGCTTCTTCCATAGACTTAAGGGCTCGACGAAGAGCATTTCTTGCATCATTTTCACTAAGTCCAGCTTTCCGAAGTCGTCCAACAACGTCTTCGTAGTCGTTTAGTTCTTCTGTGGCAGCTTCTACTTCTACATTTTCGACAATTTTGTCTTTGAGTTCCTCCAAGTTTTCCTCTTCTACAAGTTTTTCAACCTGCTTAGAGCTTTTACTCAATCCAACCTCATCTCGGATTTCATCAAAAGACATATCCGTTGAGAGGAACAATTCTCGAATTTTCTTTTGTTGTAGTTTACTAAGTCTTGGCATTTTAGCCTCCTGGATTTGAAAGTGCGGTTTTGGCTTTCGCGTAGAAAACCTTGTTGTTTCTTTTTAGATAATCTTTATAAAATTCGAAGCCATTCTTTGAGATGGTTACCCAGCGCCAAATCTTATTTCCATTTCTTACTGTCATAGCAGTTTGTAAATGGTCTACATTCCTGGGGTCAAATAATTGCCCAGTCGTATCTGACATCACAAAATACTTAATCATAGACGGCATAACTTTTTCAATAGCGTAAGCTTGTCTATGCTCTCTGAAGTCGATTCTATTGCCACGCTTATCGTATTGTTCAATAAGCCTGAAGTTGCCATCCTCGTCTTCAAAGTGATGGCTGCCCTGAAGAGTAAAGCAATTCTCTCCAGGTTCGTAAATATTGCGTTGCGATTCAACAATGTCTTGATGCATTATTTGTCAACTCTCTTCCAAGGGGAAATTGATCCCGTGCCTTTGTTTTGCTCTTTACCATAATCATAGAGCTTTTTTTGCTTCTCGTCTTCAGACATTTTTGCACTATTTTTGTCCATGAGAGAACCAACTGTTTTTGTGGGTCCAGCGAGATAAGCGCCTTCGGAACCCCAGTCTCGTTCCACATCCCCTTTGCCGCAACTTGGGCAGCTAGGAATTAGATGCGCCTCAGCCATATTATTTACGGCCTCGAAATATGGTTCTTCACATTTTGGATTATTGCATTTAAAGCAGTATAAAGGCAAGTCAAGTCTCCTTGTAAAAAAATGTCAGCCTAACAGCTTCAACCACCCAAAAAAATGGGCTGTGGGTCTTTCAAGCATTCTGGTTTGCTGACGCTACTACAATGCTTTGTTCACGTCTTGTTAAATCTTGTCCATCTTATTGAAGATTCTAACCAGTGACTTATGTCGGAAACATTCCGTCAAAGTAACCTTACGGATAGATTCATCTTCTAGATTATCGAAAAGCCTTGCGAAGTAACAGTTTTCACCACGCCCAGACTGAAGTCGGTCTCCAGCCCAGCACATAGTTGTACCGCGACCCCATCTAGATAACAACATCTGAAATTCTTGTTTTGAAGAGTTTTGCATCTCATCACAGAAAACATATGAGTTATCAAGAGATAGACCTTGCAATAAACCAATTGGTAATAGCTTAATCTTTCCATCTCTAACAAAATCTTCATACTTTTGTCGTGATCCTAAGAACTGACAAAGGTATTCAATCTGTTGAGCAAAAAAGTTAGCGCACTTCTCATGAACAGTTCCAGGGGTATGACCAACAACGCTGCTGAGATGACCCACGGATCTAATTAAATAAAACTTTTCAATCTTTTTATGTAAGAGTAATTCGCAGCCGTGCCCTACGGCACATGCAGTTTTTCCTGAGCCAAATCTGGCTTCTACCATAGTTAAGTCAAAGTTGTTTAAAGCCTCTAAAAAATATTTTTGTTCGTCATTACGATGACGTACAATCCTCCCGACCTTGTTGGACATAGAGGGACTCCTGGATGTTGGCTGAGGAAGTCGCGCTCAGATTTTAAGATTTGTTTTTATTAGGATACTTCAGAATTTTCTTCTTCATCGTCGCCGTCAAGCGCATCTCGGATTTCTGCGAGAAGCTTTTCAGCGAGTCCGAAAGAACGAAATTCATTATATCCAATGACCATCAAAATTACACCTGCACTAATTTGCAGATTAGCCGTAAAAACAAGTAAAAGGCCAACTAGAAACAATACCGAAAAAAGAATAGATTTAGCTTGCGGTTGCATTTTTAAATCCTCGTGTTAAGTTTGGTCAGTTGTCTGACAGTATTATATACACCAAAGCAGTCGCAACTTCTGGTCATTTTCCAGAACTGCCGAAGCCACCGTCTCCACGAGCCGTATTTCCCAGCGTATCTACTTGCTCCCAAAGGACTTCGGGAACTTCTTCGAATGTCATTTGGGCGACTCTATCTCCAACTCCATATGGGAAGATTTTCTCGGAAATGCCAGTAAATCTTAGCATAATTTCCCCAGTGTAGGAGCAGTCAATCAAAGCTGGGCTGTTGCTCAATACCCAGCCATACTTCGTAAATGAGCTTCTGGGGGCAATTCTGGCACACCAGCCCTCTGGGACACTCATTCCAAAACCTAGCTTAACAAGAGTCGTGGAGCCCTCGTGTACAATTTCTGAAGCATACAAGTCCCAGCCCCCATCAGACGGGTGGGCTTTTGTTGGTTCTTGAGCATTCTCTGCGAGTTTTTTGTATTTTACAGAAAGTTTCATTTACAAGTCCTGATGAATAAACAACTAATCCAATAAATAACCACGCTAGGGGGTAATAAATCACTTGATGTCCCAGGACCATAAATCCGAAGAATAACCAAGTTGCCCCAAGCATACCTAAAATAACTCTTAAAGAAGGCATCAGAGAATCGCTTTCATCTTTTGTTTACCTTTAGCCTTGCCGTCTTTGTAAACTCCATTAGGCTTAATCGTAACCGGGAAAGACTTTGGCAGCTTATGGAAGAACTCTGAAGTCTCGCCTTGTTCAGATTTATCGAAAGCCGTTGCTGGATAAACCTTGTATGCCGCCATAGATTCTATGCCAGACTTATCCTTGAAAGCTTCTTCCATTCCTTCGTTAGAAAGGTAAAGAGTTACTACTTTCATGTTTGCATATTTAGTAAACAAATCCACCTCAAGATCTTCACCCTTTTTCCGAAGAATAAAGTGAGTTACAAATTGCCTATCGAGACCCCTTGGTTGATCTGGGTCAACTTCGCCCTTAAGGCCTAGGTAGAAAGCGTCTTTCAAAAGCTTAGCTGTTTCTTTTGCTGTGTCTTCTGCTGATGAGACACTTTTATCACTATATAGGGTTACTGTGAGACCTTGCGCGTCTAAACCGGAAACTGAAATTCTTGGCATTTAAACTTTTCCTTCTAAGGAGATGTAGTTCTTTTCTATAGTTATTTTAATTCCATAAATATGCTTTTGCTCTAGCTTGGCTATAAGCTCACCTAAATTATACTCTGTCGGCTCCTCTAAGACAGGTAATTTTATTGACTTTTTATCAATTTTTCCCAGAAAAGATTTTGAGGTGTTGTTCTGCGAATTTGTCCCATGAGAATTCTTCATGAAGAGCGTCCCTAGTGTTGATTAGCATTTCGACAATATTAAATAATTCGTCATCACTGGAATAACGCAGTACGTCTCCATAGTTTCTGCATTCTTCAAGATAACCAATCTCTTCAGAGTTTCTAAGGATTAAGGATTTGCCCAGCGCGATAGATTCAATGTATGGCATAGCTCCTCCCTCTACCCTAGAGGTAGAACAAACATAATCCACAGAACGTATCTTTTCGACCATCTGTTCATTTGTTAGGCCACCATTAATATGCATCCACTCTACCTGGGGAAATCTGCTTTTAAGCTCTCTCTGTAGAGTTACGCCTTTGCGCCATGCATTACCATTGTTTTCTTTGTTGATGAATAAGATTCTTAATGGTTGAATAAAATGATCAAAGAGACCACACTTAGTCACGCTGGTCTTTTCAGGAGGAAGATGATTCGCCCAAGGTTCACTCATACTAAAGCAATGATCCAGCTTTCGAGAGGCTAACTTCCATGCCTGTTCCTGACCCGGAACAAAATGTGTAAATAAACCCCCAATTTTTGTATTTACATTCTCACGCAAGCATAAGCTAAAATGGCAGTACCAAGTCCAATCAGCGTCTCTGTATTGAGCCCCAAAAGGATAGATCTTACTGTCGGGTAAGCGTTTATGTAGCTCTTCGGAAATCCTCTGAAGAACCCATCCATCCTTATCTGACACAATATTAATTTTAACCATTACCAAGTCTCTCCATTGACTGCGTTTTGCAGAAGTTGTTCGTACTCGTTAATCATTTGGTCATAGGACCTATCGTTCAGCATTGCGTTTCTAATGTCAGAAGGTTTTAGCTCTCTAGGTTGAGTCATTCTTGCATAAAGGTTATTTAGGGAAGAGCAGACATATCCAGTCTTCCCGTCTATAACTTGGTCAACCGTTCCGCTGATATCCAAACAAAGCGTTGGTATTCCCATCATAGCCGCTTCGACTGGCGACCTTGGTGCGGCATCCTCCACCGAGGGATGAAGTAGGTATTTTGCTTTTGAAAGTACATCAAAATAAACTTCTCTATCAATATTCTCAATCGAGATGATTGGCGCTTCAGCCATTTGAAGTCGTCTTACATGCTCATATCCTTTAAATGGATAAAATCTTCCAGTATAAACAACATAATCGTGCCATGTTTCGCTCATGCGTTCAGTATATCCAACGTCTCGCATTGCTGTTTTAATGACTTTGGCAGGGTTTCTATCAGCCATCCATTGGGAGTTGACTACCGTGTTAGGGTATTTGATTCCGGGTTGGCGTGGTTGTGGTAACCTATTAACCCGAGCCACTCCAAGGTCTACGTTTGCCGCAGTATGAAAAGCGCTAGAGTCTAAAATCACATCCGGCGTGACCTCATTACAGACATACTTGAGCACTTTAACCGCGTTCTTTTCTTCTGGCTCGTATGGATAAACCTTAGACACGCAAGACAAATCTGTCATCGGATGGCCAACCAGAAACATCTCGTGTCCCTTTTTAGCCAGACCTTGGCAGATATCTTTACATGATTGTTGCCCGCCGCCATGTATTCCTTCTGTGATTTCTTTATGCCCTGGAGCCACCATTACAATTTTCATTATTTTTCCAATTCAAATGTGTAGCCAAATTCCTCGATATCTTTGTGATACCACTCTGCAATCATTTGCTTCGTTTCATCGGTATAGTATTTTGAATAATGTTTTCTTTTCTTTGTAGCGTTTGACTTAGGGAGCTTTGCTGTTGTAAACCTTCTTAACTTGGCGAAGTCTTGGTTTAGATTTTCAACTTTTCCTATGAAGTCCATTTGCTGCTTACCATTAAAAACTGTTAGTTCCATAATTGGCATAGCGTGAAGGGTAACTGTTTGATATTTGAATATCACATCAGAATGCATAAATTCATCAAAGGTCATTTCAGGAACTTCGAATTTTCGTTTAAGCTTATTCGTATCATAATAATTGTGATACAAAGAAACCATCCTATCCCATGGGTTCCGTACAAATGTAACTTTGTAATACTTAGAGAAATCAGGAGCTTTGCGGTAGGCCCTCAAGTTCTTCATATCTGGAATATTTTTAATAAGCGTTTGAGCTATTGAGGTACTTGCACACTTACAAGACTTAAGGTAAAGAAGTTTTTTAGATTCGGAAATCCAAATCAGAGATTCTTTTTCTGTGCCCGATTCTCGTTTATTCCAGTAGTCAAATAGTGTGTCGCTATTAGAAATCGAGAAGCTACGCATTAACTCGTTCTTCTTTCATTAAGAGTTCAAGCTTTCGGTATCTTTCAAGAAAAGAGTCTCGCCCCTCCGCAGGGTTTTCAAAAAAGTAATCCGTGTGCTGTTTATCGATTAGCTTTTTTTCTTCAGCTAAAGAATCCCTGTCTGCTTGTTTAATCTCGTGACGAAAGTCATTAAACGTTTGTTTTAAGTCATAATGCCCAAGCAAGTCTAGAATTTGTTCCATCAAGAGTCCTTCGAAGACCGAGATATTGATATAATGATTATCATTAAGAACTAACAAATATGGTTTAATCGGCTTGACAATATCCCCAATTAGAATCTCATTCAAATCATGCAACAATCCGCACATTTGAACTTCAGCCGAGCAACCTCTGTCTTCTAAGAGTCTGCTAACGTAGACGCTATGTGTTGCTACGCTGCTAAAATCATAACGACCATTAAAGCGACATGTGTTACCCAAAATCTGAGCACATGTCTCAATAGATAGGTCTTTTAAAATCTCATTTACGTGTTCTTCATTCATTGTTTAAATCGTTCTTTAGGAAAATCTGTTTTACAAGAAGGACATGTCCACAAGTCTTTTTCAAATTTGACCACAGCGAGTTCGCAATCTGGACAAATTTTCTTCATGTCTATCCCAACTTTATTTGCCATTTCAGGAAAGGCAAAAGCCCAATGTTTTTTAGGGCACCGCTTGTTAAGAGAATCTTTTACGCCTTGTCTAGCCTTCTTACAAAGACAGTTGTCGCATAACTTATCTCCATCTTCGAATACTGTGACATTTCCGGTTGACGAACATTCCTGACACTTTATTTTAGTCGTCATTGTTTCTTATAGCAACCTCAAAAGCAAACCAATGCTCAAATTCATAGAGAAAATTGAATGGATTTTCGCGATACTTGCGCGTTTGCCAAATTTCAACTACATTTTGTAGATTGTCAGCTTCGTCCATAAAGCCTATATCGCATTTTGTACACTCTACAAAGCATCCACCATATGAGTCATTCTCAATAACAAGAGGTGGCCCACCGCAAAACGGACAAGGTTTCAGTTGGTCTAGTACGTTAAAATCTGGAATGTACATTATGGCTTCAGCATTTTTCCGCAGAATGGACAAAATTTCCATGAAACGTGAGGCTTGGTTTCAAATTCAAAGACTGTGTTTCCACACTTAGTGCTATATTTCAAACCTACGGGGTCATCCGTTACCCCGGTCCATTCACAGAAGAAGTTTTCATTAAGATCTATTAATTCTTTTAACGGCTTCAAATTTCGCAGCCTCCAGCAGTACATGCTAATTCTCGTGCTCCGGTAGTCATATCCGAGGACTCGTAAGCAGATAGTTCAGACCAGTCAATAGTTTTCGGCATCTTTGCCAAAAGCTCTTCGTATTGTTCTTTAGTGCAATCCTGATAAGGCGCTTGCTTATAGACATGATCACTGAACGGCAAGAAAGAAACGCCGCTCATCAAATCAAAGTTTTTATAAACCCAGGCACCAACCTCAAGCCATTCGTCTTCTTTTACCGAAACCGTAATAGATGGCTTATGCTCACAGTAATGCAACTGATACTTCTTCCAAAGCTCTAGCTGCTCAAGAGCGGTCTTATCATTTCTAAAAAACGATTGCTCAGGAGCTTTAATTGGAAAACTAAACACTGCAATATTTTGAGGATTGTTAATTTCGTCCTCATATGGAAACCCCTTATCAATCATTAGTTTGGTTAGCGGGTCTTTTTTGTCAGACCTAACCGTTCTGATGTAGTAAGGAGAGTGACGAGTATGAATTCCACTTGCAGTGTCGCAAAGCTGTGAAGTATTGCCTGACGGTTTAACGCAGGTAATAGCAGCAGACTGATTAATACCAATAGACTTTGCCCATTTTTTATTTACTTCAATGGCCCTTTCTTTGAATCTCTCTAACCTTCCTTCAAGACCTTCTACGGAATCATTCGTAAGAGGACAGTCCATAATTCCAGTCATCGAAACACCAAGCAGTCGCTCTTCGTCTGCGTTCTTCTTCCAGTTTTTGCTAAGATAGCGAAAATTAGTAAAGGTGCTTTGGATGGTTCCAAGAATTGTTGCTAGTTCAATCTTTTCAAGGATTGTTTCTTCTGTATCATCCTCCCTAAGGATTACTTCTGAGAGGTTACAGAATCCACGAGGTCTGAGTAATATTTCGCTACAATTATGAATAATAATTCCATTCGCTCCAAACCGATGCACTTCATCCACTGTGCAATCATAAACGTCTTGCTGACCGATATGACGACGAGACACGAAATTCGTGGTCATTTTGTCTTTATACGGAGTTCGACTTAACGAATCAATGCACTCAGTTAGTTTTGTTTTTTTGTCAGCATCATAAAAATTAATTAATTCTGCAAACTTGCAAATGTTTTCACGAGAGATAGCCAGTTCATGCATAGCCTTACAGAAGTATTCTTTATTACCTCCTTTTCCGTCAGGCATTTCGTAATAACCTTCAGGTTTTCGATTTTGATAAACCGAAGACTCAATACCAAAACGATGCAGCATTCTCTGAACTGACTTAAGTCGGTCTAAATTGTTCTGACCAAGCCTTACTGAGCGCCCCTTCTCTTTATTAAAAAGCACGGTTCCATCAGCATCAAAAATGCCCCTCAAGAAGCCTCTCACAGTAGAGTCTGACGCCCCCTCTAGGGCTGGCAGGATATTCTTGGTTTCTGGCTCAAGCATGCCCTCCAGTAGCTCGTCAAGCGCTCTGCTGGCCGATTGACTATAAGTTCCGTTGTCAGTGGGATCATCAGCAAGCGCTGTTGGCCTGTGCGAATCATAAGGCAAATCTTTAACGAAATCGTGAGCCATAGACGACATTTGATGTCGATTATGTCCCCAGAATCTGACATACGAAGGATATTTTTCAGGATTGTGACCGCCGTCTCCAGCTACTTCCCCCATTAGCCAACCTTGATGAAATTCATTCAAATCCAAATCGTAATCATCCTGATGAACAAGCTGATTAATACAGATATTTGAACTCTCGTCTAGATGTTGCGCCTCAACCCAAAGCTCTTGACCTTCTTTAATTGTTAAGATTTTGTGGTCAGAGGTGCATTTAATTGAGTATCCGCGAGAGGTTTCGATTTCGTAAACATCTTTATGTCCCGTTTTAAAGAAACCTGTTTTACATTCATAATTTTTTCCATTTACTGTTGCCAGAAATGGCTTGTTGATCAGATTGAATGCTTGAATCGGACCTTCGGAAGTATCAATCCATGTATCAGATGTGACACACGGATTAGTTAAAAACTCAAAATCAGTATCCCTGCGACCAATCTTTTCGATAATTTTTTTGCAAGACTCCCGATTAAAGATACCTCTCTCGCCAGATTTACTGTCATAGAGGGACTTCCATTCTTCCATAAAGATGCCCATATCTGGCTTTTCTGTGTAAGCCACACTGTTGTTTGCCATTGCACGTTGAGCGCTTTCTTCCCACCAACGCCCAACTTTTGCTTCTCTCATGCGTAAATCTGACAAATTGGACAAACTCAGCAAAGCTGAACGGCGACAACCTCCGACGGTTACGATTTCAGCAATTTTGCAGCAGATATCGTGACACTCAAGAGAGTTTAGCTTTCGGCCCGATGCACCCTTAAAGGTAACTACAACAAAGTCAAACAGTTGACCGAGAATTTCGCCACCAGAAGCTCGACCGCCTTTGGTTTTAAGTGGAGTTCCGGCAGGGCGAATCTTCGATAGATCCCATCTTGGAACCTGCCCCACGTAGAGCATGCCTATAAGCTCTTTTAACGCCTTGCACCAGCCGATGGTGCTATCACTCACCACGATGGTTGTATCGGACTCATGGAAGCTATCAGACACCTCAGGAAGCTTGTTGATAAACTGTCGTTCAACTGAGAATCCGACGCCACAGCCATTCATTAAAATATAAAATAATTCATCAAAAGATGCGGGCTTGTCGATAGGCAAAGCTGAACAGTTGTAACATGCCACATTATCGCGTGATGCAGCGGGACCAGCAGCCCAAAGCGCCCTCATGCTTGGAACAACCTGAAGATTCAAGATTCCTTTGCGGAGGCGGTTTTTTGCCTTGCCTAACTCAAAGTCAAAGTTTTCCTTAAGGTGCTCTTCAAAGAAGTTAACTAATCTATCAACCGTTTCTTCCCAAGTCTCTCGTCTTTTTTCTTCTGGAAGCCATCGAGCGTAACGTGAAAGATGAATGAACTCTTGGTAAGGGGTGGGAAGATTGTTTTCCATTGGGATACGTCCATTGTTGGGTTAAATTAATTGGCTAATAGTATTCTACACCAATCAACGAGTTACGTCATCAAGTTTTTTTTGACTATTCCCAAGGTGGTATCTCACACCACTTTACAACTTGCGTATCTTTAAATTCCATGCCCAGAAACCAGCACTTTTCTTGTTTGTGACCAAATGAGCTTCCGCTATGAACTTGCGTTTGACCCCAAGGTTTAATAGAAACCCAACGTTCGCCCATGCACTCAAGTACGACCAAATATTTTCCAGCCCGCTTGGGCGACTCTAATGGATAATATTTCCAATTCATTTTATTTTCTTTGTGCAATTAAGATGCCGATGTTTGCTACAGCATAAGAAAACCACATTAAGGCAAATCCGTACTGCCTTTTATGTAGTAATATGAAGCCCTGTGTAGAATACAGCAGCATAGCCAGTATTGGGATTAAATCAGAGCTATTCATCTTTAACGAAGAAAATTTCACTTGAGTCGCCACTGAGGATTAGTCCAACTCGCCCATAATCTTTAAATACATGAAGAATAGTTTTAGGCTTTACCTTTTTGGAAATCTCTTCATGGAAGAAAACCGTAGACTCATATTCTAGTGAGTCGATGTAGGAATATAGCTCTTCTCTAGAACTAAAGCACTTGACTCGTGAGTCCTTCCAGCATTCTTCAAGAGTGTGGTCGGTTATCTGTTTTAATGTTTCTGGGAGTTCTTCATTAGGGTTAGGAACTTTTATTGTGTAGTTCCATTGATTGGTCCCAGACCAAGTATCGTAGACTGAGTTCGTTGTAGAAGCGTAAACTGGGTCAGACCAAGTCATATTCCCCGATGCATCATTCATCAAGAATTGACCGGTTCCGGCCTCTGTAGTATAAATATTACTCATAGATTAATTCATTTTTAGAAGTGTTAAATCTAATTCCAGTTGTGCATTTTGCGGCTGATTCTCTAAACATGTTTTCAACCGCATCAGCCTGAACGCCGTTTCGAGATAAAAGCTGCACCAGAATAGAAAGCCTCATAGCAGAAAACCTACCTGGAACGCCTTCTGGTTCAAATAAAATCCTATTGATAGAGAAACAATTTATTTCTAACAGGTCTCTTCGTGGTATGAAAAATTCTGACATGTACAAATCCTTGACCTGATTATTTTTTAGTTTTTTTAGTCTTCTTTTTGCGCTTCTTTCCCGAATACTTATCGAAGAAAGCCGATACATCATTAGCATCGTTAGATGTCATTTTTTTGTATCGGGGATTCCCAAACGAGTTCAACACCGGTTTCCCGGTGTTGTCCCGTTCTACTAACCAAAGCTCATAGTCAAATCCAGACATAAATCGTGTCCTGTTAATATAGCTAGTTTAAAATTAAATTGTTTGATCTGCGTCACTACCTGGAGCAGATACTCCAGACACCTGTGCAGCATCCCAGGAAGTGATTGGTTCACCGCTTTTAGGGTCTCCCCCACAGCTAGCAAACTGATACTTTGTTGCGCATTTTTGCTGGTCGTCCCACAAGGTTACTGTGTACGACTCAGTGTTGTCTGCGATAGTTTCTGCCGTAGCAGGGCACAATTGCTCCTGACAGCTATTATAATCGACAACGTTTTTGCCAGTCCAAGGGGTACAGGCATAATCACCTACGTTTGACGGGCTACAAACCAGCGAACTGGTAGCGTCCGTCGAACCCGAAGGAAGTGCAGTAAAGTAATGTGCTTGCACAGCAGCCGAGTTGCTAGAGCTTTTTACGCCCCAAATAGCGCCCCTTTCAACCTGATTGCCATCCACAGCATTATTCGGAATGAACTCACTCATGATTTGTCTCACTTATTGGCTATATTAACAAGAAATAAAGGTATTCCTGTTATAATATACACCATATCAGTCCTCCTCTTTAGTTTGTTCATTTAAAAGCGGTTCGATGTCTTCGTTCTGCTTCTGGAAAGTTTTGGTAATACCCTCTCGAATATCATTTCTGACGACAACATCATCAAAAAGCCGCCCAACGCTGATAATCCCACGGTACTTAGTATACTGAGAAATGCTTTCAACTCCTGCGGTTTTTTCAATTGTGTCCAGAACTTGCTCTGTAATTGGAAAATTTGTGTGAAATTCGAACAAATTAAAGGAACTGAGCGCCCATCTCAAGTTATTTGCGTAAATATTAGATAATGGATGGGACGCTACTTGTTCGGCTTCCTGGGCAGAGTATACCATTTCTTCCGTAGATTCGAAAAAATCACTTTCAGTAATGGGCTTAAAATCAATTTGCCGCTCAGAAACGTTAATGTACTTTTCTTTTTCTAAATCAGTCATTTATTATCCTACAAAAACATCGTAACCACTCATAGTTGGTCTTTCAACCGAAGTTAAGGCTACCAAGGTTTTAAATCTGGTCAAAGCGTTCGCCATTTCCGTGGCTTTTTCTGGATTATTCAAAAGAATATTTTGAACGGCCTGGATAAGTTTTTGCTCTACAATTTCTGGTTTCTGAGTCAGGTAAAACATAGCCGCAGACAATGACTCTGCGTCAGAAGTTGCTCCCTCGTGAAGTTTAATTACCAGTTGTCCGGCGCTATCTACGCCGAAAGTTACCAAAGGACGACCTTTCTTCTCTTGGAATCCAAGAGACAATACGCTGCCGTCTTCAGTGGGGTTTGTGTCTTGGTGCATATAAACTCCTCGTTTTTATAGGGATTAAAGGTGAAGTCTGATGAAATTTTTTCATTTTCAAGATTCTGCTCAAAGACCCTGGTTATTGGCCTACGACATGGAGAAATATTTCCTTCCACGTAAGCAATTACGGATTTCTTTTTTTCTTTCCGTATCTTTTGGACACCCATTTTGCTTACTTTGAAAGCGCATCCCCACAGGACTACCTTGTCGGCATGCCCTACCACCAGGCCGTTTTGTCTTATTGAGTAACAATCTTTGTGTAAATTTTTATAAACCTGCACCTTTGAAGTTAAATCTATTTTTCGTTTTTTGTAGCTTTTAATCATTATTAAGACCAAGTCTGTCTAACAGTTCGCGTTCGTCTTCCTCCCACTTCTTCAAAGGATGCAAATATAGCATCAACAGACGCGGGTGCTGGAGCCTCCCAATCAGCAGGAACTCCCCATTCAACAGTTTGTAGGGAATATGTAGAACCCAAAGTAGCCATAGCAGATTGCAGATTTGCTTGAACCACAGGGTCCCCAAGGTCTGGACCCGCTGGAGACGGTCCCTTGTGCATAACTGATGCCAGAACCAGTTCGCCGTTTCCATTGAGGATAAAGGTTGGATGGCTAGAGTCTCCTCCTACTGCACCTTCCCATTCGTCTACATAAGGGACGGTATCTTTAATTAATCTCTGGTACTGATCATTAACGTCTGATACGTCTGCTGGAGTATAATTGGCCAACTTGCCAATATATACATTGTCGTCTTGATCCATGTAAACTGCATTAGCTAATCTATAATCATCAGCATGAAAATCTGGGTCAGGCAAGCTGTAAACCTTGATTTCAGCGGGCAGCGGTGAGTCAAGCTTATTAACTCTCAAGTCACCAGAGCCCGGAACATACATATGACCTACGATAGATCTTTGATATTCCACTCCATCTTGGTCATAAAAATACAAATAATCAGGCAATGGAGAACTGGTGCTGGTTAGATTACCGTGGTGCTCGGCGGACAGTACAATATCCGGTGCTACTACTGTGCCGCTTTTGGGGCCGTAGTTAACTCCCGTAAAGTCATACTCAGCCAAGAAGAAGTTTTCATCCCACCAGTCATCGCCAAAGCAAAACTGAGGAAATCCAGCCGTACACATTTTTCCATAGCCAGCTCCGGGAAAATGAATAGCGTCTTCTGAATACATGTGCTGTTCGTACGGAGCGACATTGTCGGCTACCGCATCATGCACATTTTGAGACAAGTGATCTACAAGAGCGTCAATTGCGAACAACTCTTTTTTCTCTAGAGTTTCGAATTTAATTTTCATTTAACAGGGTTCTTTCGCCGTAATAAAGGGAGTTAGTTAGATTGTAACGTTCGCTGAGGTAATTTCGGAGAACAGACTCTTCCATATACCCAGTATTGTTTTTCCATTCTCGGTCGGGATACTTAATAAAGGTCTTAGGGTAGCCCTTGATCTTTGCCAAGATAGTCAGTCGGACTCTATCATCTTCGGACCACTTGTCCACTGTAGCCTTAATAAAGACAACTTTGGTCATTTCTTTAGATAGCTTCTTGAAGTGAGGAGTCATCTTCACGCAGTAGCCACACCAAGTAGTCCCAATATTAATCGCGACAGGCTGCTTAGCTTTGACTGCCTTCTGGACTAAATCGTTGTATTCTTTGTAGGTTCTTGGCTCGTAAACCCTGCCCGTCTGAACCTTATTGGAATTTGGTCGGGGGGTCGGATTAGGTCCCGGAGCATCTGGGACAACATCTACTAGTTCGACAGTATACTGCGGAACTCTCTGACAGCCAATCGACATGGCAAAAAGCGCCATTAAAATAATGAACTTTTTCATATTTAAAACCTTCTCATGGTTATGGTTTTGCCCTGGACAGTTAGGAAAGTTTCCTCCTCAACAAAGCATCCAGAGCACACTAGTGTCTTACCGGGAAGTAGCTCCCACGACTGTTGCTGATGAAGATGGCCTACTAATATATAGTCTACTTCAGGCTTTTCCTCAAACAAAATTTTTGCATTTTTTAGAAAAGAATTTATGCAGCGTCTTTTAGCTAGCTGTTTGATCCAGCCGTAACCGGTTCTGTTATTAGCCAGCATTAAGTCGTACACTACATCTGCGCATCTCATAAGGATTGGGTTTGTTCTGTCCCAATGGTCGCCATGCAAGGCCAAGATGTTGGGGGTTAGATGAACTGGAAGGTTATCTAGATTGCAGTGCATTTTCCCACAATAAGACGCAAAGTGGTGAGAATGATTCCGAAAGACTTGAGCGTCGTGATTTCCAGGAAATATGTGAACTGAATTGAATTCTCTAACTCTCTCCAGAAACACCAAGTCGTCATAGGTTAGAAACCTTTTCTTATAATCGTCGAACGTGTCCCCAAGCAGAACTACTTCTTGGTCTTTATTCTCCTTTTTTAGCCACCTGTTTAAGTTATATAGATAGTTACGATTAGAGCCTAAATGTAGGTCACTTAGAATGATCATTTTTCCATTGTTTCGGGTGGGTCGGGTGTATACCTTACATACACCAAAATCCATTATTCGTAGTCTATTCTAATGGTTTCGCTGTTATAGTTAGTATGAATTTCCCTATAATCTAACCACTTTACTTTTCTTTCCCCGCCATTCCACCAAACGACCTGATATTTAACGTAATTTTCATTGCATATACACACCTTCAAAAGCTCTCCTTGAATGGTACCATCTCCAATAAATACGGTTGTTCCGGGTTCATATACTCTCATGGTAATTTAATGTATTTAGGAATGTAATAAAATTGATAATTTTCTGAACCGTACGTCCAAAACCACTGAAAACGATAGCATTTTGACTTTTCTTAACCAGTAAAATTTACCATCTATTTTTTTAGGCAGAAATAAAAATTTCTCTTCTACAGAAAGTAGACCATCTTTTGCTGTGTGTGCTAAAATTTCTTCACTGAAACTCATGGCATTTTGACCAGCATATCGTTATTTTTCATGGTTCTTCCCATAAAGAATTGTTTGATTATCAGCATTCTCTAAAGTTGTAATCATTTCAGTTCGAATTTTTTGGGCAACTATAGCTTCGAAAAGTTCCATAGGAAGCTTTACAAAAAAATCATCTTTTCTAATGTGGAGGTCACCACTAAAATCTGAATTGTAATTAATCCAATATTCGCCGCATGTTATGTGATGCATTACTGTTCCTTGTTTTCAAGTTCTTGTACCCTTGACTGAAGATCCGAAATTTGGTTCTTTGTCTTGTTTCTCCAATCGTAAGTCTCACAGATGAAATGTATTGTAAAAAACACACCCACGATACCGAGCATCACCAGTGACATTCCACCAAAAAAAGTTAGAAACTCAATCATTATTTATCCTTAGATACTTCGGTACGTAGAAACAAACATGAGCCCACCTAGGGATGCAGCAATTGTGAGGATCAAACCAAAAATTTACTTCTTTAACCCAGCGAAGCCACATAAGCCTTTTTCCTACTTTCCTGGGGATAAAAAGAAATTTTCTAGAAACTCTAAGTTGAAGTCCAATATAGTTACTCATTTTTGCATCTCAATTAATTCATAATTAACTACGGAAGCCATTCCTTGAAAATCTTCTGTTCATGTCATACATTATGAAGTACATGATAAACACTATCGCGACAGCCGCTAGCCATAATATCAGAAATATAAAAAATTCCATTAGATTCTCTCCAAAGCTTCCATTAGTTCTTTCCACCTTTCAGGACTAAATGCGGCACACCTACAGCCCTTACACCTCATACAATGATTGATCCATTGAACATTTTGTTCAGGAGTTTCTCCGTGTTCCATTGATTCGATAATCATCTTGAAACCTTCTTCACAGTATGACCCATCATTAAAGCACCATTCCACAGTGGATGGGACTGGCCTGTTTGGGTCTCTAGGATATACTTCCCATTCAGACCCACACATCTCACAAGTTTGAATGATTGGACCTTTTGGTTTCTCTTGAGAATATATTAGCCACCCACATAAAAGCGCAACTAAAGCGAGGGCTATGATTATTGAAGGCCAGCTGTTATCAGAATATGGATTAAAAATTTTGCCATGCCTCTTGATTTGTTGTGTAAATCTCATCATCTAGTTTTTTTAAAGCATCTACAAGATAGCATCTGCGTGATTCATGTATTTCATCTACCAGCTCCCTCAAAATATAGGTTAATTCGCTGTACGCTTTTGTAGTGATGACTAGTTTATTGTCCATTCTCTTTTTCCTTAGAGTCAATGTATTTTTCAACCTTACTAATCCAAAGTAGCCAATAAAAGCAATAGAATACCAATACAACAATAGCTATTGCGTTTATTAAGTCTATCATTTCACCTCAACTTAATAGAAGATTGAATCCCAGTCCTCTGTGTGCTCATTAAATACGCCTTCTAGGTGGGATCTACAAGTAACACAAAGGGTCCAGGAAATGTTCTTTTCTTCTCCAGGCGATTTCGCTAGTCCAACAGAATACATTGTTGCATGAGTGGTACCGCAATTATCGCATGGATCAGAATTTTTACCAGAAATATAATCAATGGTGGCTCTACCAAGTTCATAGCTGGGCATCAGAATAAAATCTCCAAAAGTTTCCAAATGCCGAGCGGCACAAACACCGCAAAGAGAAACAGAAATAAATAGACCAATAGCAGGAAATTATGAATTCCCATCTTCTTCATGGTAGGTTCCTTGGACAAAGCCCATTTGAGTTTCAGACGTTTCAGATGAAATAGCCAGCGCAGGGCTTGAGGCCATCTGCGTGCGAGCCACTTCGTTAATAGCGTTAGCCACTACATCAATTCTTCTTTCAATTGTGAGAACCCATCGAATGATCTTGTATCCAACAATCAATGGAAAACTCGCTAGAAGCAGCACACCGAAAGCAGCAAGAATATTTAACATATTTATGGTCCTTAGAGTTTAACTTCAATCAACAACAAAAGAATGAGCGCAGAAAAAATTCCTATAAAATTATCTCCTGGTCGCACAACAATAAAAAAACTACAAGCGGCGGGCGACTTCGGCGCTTGCATTTTAATGCTTATTATCTCATTTGGCTAGAACGTTAGTCTTTCCTTAAGTCCTCAAGGTATTCCTCCGTGGACAGCACCCTGCCTGCTTGGATGTCGGACTGCGACCGGATTAACGTCTCGTCGTCAAAGCCCTTATGTCCTCGCGGGTCGCACCGAAAAAAGAAGTCCTGCAACGCTTGATACACCTGCCGCCCGTACCCCTCGTAATTACACCGGAGCAGTCCAGCGTATTCAAAAAACGTCAACTCCCGCCGAACAGCATCGACTGCGGTTTCTCCATATTCGTCGTGCAAGAGACGCATCGCGGCTTCTTTTTCACTAGTTCTGTATTCAGTGCATTGGTTTCCTCCACCTGCAAGGCGGAAGAACCAGACGTGTCTATTTGGCTGTTTGTTATTGGACATAAGTTTGGTTTCCTTTATTAGTTGTCTAGAGCTTTTTCTAGCTCAGTTGGCTACCCGCCCAGCGGCAGTGACAACGTCAGCTTTACCGTCGTCATCATTGGCTCAAACTCTCTATCGTCTTGCCAGCTAATCACGTCTGGCCACTCGTCTGATTCGACAATATCCGCCAGTTCACGTAACCGCGAAGCTATATGCCTATCCGCTGCCTTGCGCCCGCCCAGTGCGTATTCCAAGTTTCTATATTCTTCTCGACTCATAGTTATCAGCTCAGTTGGCTATAGCGTATTGTTGTATTGTGATTCGGCATGCCGTTCCTTGGCTGTCCGAAACTCAATGGCATCGTTATATGCGTCGACCATGTCTCGCAGTACGAGACGATGCCTCTCGTCATCGCTGTCTAGCTCTACCGCCATAGACACGCAGCCAACGCTGACCGTGAACACGTCGCTCGAAATCTTTTGCAATTGCATTTTGTTCATTTTTTATTACCTCTTGGTTGTGTAGCTCAGTTGGCTAGAGCGTCGTGTATGATTTCGATTAACTTGACTACCCCAAGAGCCATCAGCAATCCGGCACAAATAAGTTCAATTGCAATCATTCTCATGTTAATTAGCTCCGTTGGCTAGAGTGTCTTTTTTTTCCCGCTCTACTTCCGACATCGCATTATCAATCGCCGCCTCGATGGTCGGGCCGCAAAAATGTGTCATAGGCCAGCCACCATTGCGGAACCGGTAGCGAGTCGCTCCAGCCATGTCGGGCGAGTGCATTTGGAATTGCGAAAGCAAGAATTGGTATCGCCTCGCAATCTGTTCGAGTGCTTTGATACGTTCTTCCTGCTCGTTTGCTTTTTCGTGATGTTCCATTTCAATTTCCCTTCTGGTTAGTTAACTAGCTCAGTCGGCTAGAGCGGCTGCTAAATCGCAGTGGTCAATTACAGTCTCAACAGGTCGCCTGTCCCCAATCGCAGCTACCTCGCGGATAATGTCAGGGCACTTTCGCCAGATCAATTCGGCATCGGCGGCACGGGCGGCACGGGCGGCACTGGCGGCGGCACGGGCGGCGGCACGGGCGGCGGCATAAGCGGAGGCATCGACGGCGGCATCGACGGCGGCATCGACGGCGGCGGCGGCATAGGCGGCATCGGCGGCACGGGCGGCGGCACGGGCGACACGGGCGGCACTGGCGGCACGGGCGACGGCACGGGCGGTCTGCTGGTCTACCACTGGCGACAGCGCCTTCAGCTTTGATGCGTGGTCACCCATCCCTGATGCCCTTAATGCTATTGGTGTAATCTCCCGCACCGCCCAGTCCACAAAGCGATACGCACGCTGCTGTTCGGTTGCAGGGTCACCGGTTGCGGTGCCAAGGATTTCCCATGCGAGTGGACCGTAGAGTTCGCTGAGCAAATCTTCGGGCATCGAGTCGTTGGTAGTGATAATGAATTTCCGCAGGACAGGGCAGACGCAACTATTGTTGTCGCCGTCTTGTCCGCGACCAATCAGCATGTTGGAAGCGGTAATTAAGCAGGCTTTATCCACGCCGTTGCCTGCTCCGTGAGTGAGGTGGATTCGTTTTCCGGTTTCTGGGTTAAACATTTGGTTTCGTTTCCTTCCGTTTGGTTTCCTATCTCAGTTGGCTAGAGCGTCTTCTGCATGCGTAAGCAACATCGCCTACACGACGCAGGCGACCTGTGACGGTGTCTGCAGGTTGTCATGATTTCGCTTTCTGGCACAGGGAATGACTCACCACCGCTGCAACACTCGTAATACAGTTCCTCTGACTCATATTCCGCGACCGCTGCACACCAGCCGTCGTCAGTCTCAAGGACAATCACCGCCCGATATGGTCTGGTCATGGTATTTAGCTCAGTTGGCTAGATTGTAAAATGAGTTCACTTTTTATTTAGTAGAAGCTTTTTTATCATGAGGATGTTTTTAGTTCCAAATCCAATACTTTTAAAAAAAGTAGGCTCATGTCCACCCACAGCTTCCCCGTATGACTTATCATAAATCTTAACAAACGCATGGCCAGATCTAAAACATGTTCCTGCTCCATATCCTTGACTATCGTTAGTCATAGTCGGCTTCCACCATTTCAGAGACGAGGGATTTAAATGAAACCTGAGGATACCAAGAGAGTTCCTTCTTGGCTTTGCTGGGGTCGCCCAACAAGGTATCGACTTCGGTCGGTCGATAGAACTCTTCATTAACAACCACAATGACTTCGTCTTCTACAAGTGGTGGATCTCCATATTTTGTGTCGAACAGTCTTTTAACATACCCCTCTTCACTAAGTCCTTTGCCTGTCCAGCCAATCTCAATTCCTAACTCTAAAGCGGCTAGTTCGATGAATTCTCTGACGCTGTGCTGTTCTCCTGTGGCTAGAACGTAGTCTTCTGGGGAATCCTGCTGGAGCATCAGATACATTCCTCTTACATAGTCACGAGCATGTCCCCAGTCTCTTTTGGCGTCCATGTTGCCAATGTGGAGATAAGCTAGATCACCTTTGGCTACATTACATAGGGCTTTTGTAATTTTCCTAGTCACAAAGTTCTCACCGCGACGAGGGGAATTATGGACTACTCCCTGCCCAATTCCAGCATGAAATGTGCCACTGGATGTTTCTAAATCAAAAAACCATCCAGAGTAATCTGGTATGTCTATTATTTTTTTAATTTCATTTGAACATTTTTTGAGTACGTGTTCATTAGTTGGAATATAGCCGGATTTAACTTTTTGTATAAATTTTCTGCTTATCCCAGTATCTCTGTGAATTTTTCTTATGAAAATATTTTTATCTAACAGACCCTTAACTTCATTATACTTCTCTAAAGAGGTTTCTTGATCCGAGAGAAGATTAATAGAATAATATTGCTGACGCTTTCCCCACTTAAGCGAATCTTCTACTGTGATATTGTATTTTTGCCCAGTTACTTTGGATACTAAAAACAAAAGACCCGAGGCTAGAGTTGGTGAATTTGTTTTAAAATTCTTAAATCGATAAGTGCATTTATTAGATTTTAGTCCATCGCAAGAATTGTATCCAACTAAAAAAGCTTCCATTACATCTAATGATCCATTCAATATTTTCATTGGAACTTTTTTATTTTTATGTCCAAATGGACTTATATCACTCGTATAGATGTCATACTCTAAATCTGATTTACCATAACATGAAACTTGTCCTACAGGCTCATTGTTAAATGCAGAAAAACTATCTCGATATTTGTATTCGCCGCCAGTAAATGCAACCCATAAATCGGCAAACTTTTTTTTAATTTTTGGGTCTTTATTTGTAAATATTGGAGCATTGCCTTTAAGGTTTCCGTCTCCCACCAGCATTCCAAGCCACTCGGCTTCTTCTAAAGAAACATCTTTAGCTTTCGTAACAGGCGGGTAAGATATATTTTTTACCTTATCCCCCACTTTTAAATTCTCTGTATTTTTTTCGGAGTTATCTTCCATGATACATGGATGACTTCCTGTGGCCATGTAAACAGAGTTTCTGGCATTCACTATTCTGGGTTTTTTATCACCTTTATGCGGATATCCTGACACCCAAGAAATGTCGACCCATCCAGACTGGTCCCATATTTTTATATCTGAAATAGGCTTTCCCTCCTGGTAGTCTTTTTCCATATTGAATAACACCCCAGTATGAAATCTGGCAACATCCCCTATGGGTAGAATATCTAATTCTTCATCTTTTTTGATAATAATTGGAGTTCCATAAGATAAAGTCTCATGATTAAATAAAATTCCACTACACGCATACATATTGTGTGCTTCTCTGTAGTTGATTACGCTCCAGTGGGCGTGCAACTTAGCTACCCCATACGGGCTCCTCGGGTAGAACGGAGTAGTTTCACTTTGCGGAACTTCTTGAACCTTTCCGAAAAGTTCGGAAGTAGAAGCCTGATAAAAGCGAGTGTGCCCACACAAGCCGTTCAATCGAACTGCTTCAAGCAACCGCAAAGGCCCCACGCCAGTCACATCTGCTGTGTATTCTGGAACCTTAAAGGAAACTCCCACATGCGACTGAGCCGCCAAGTTATAGATTTCATCAGGTTTGACAGCACCAACCAAACCCGTCAAGCTGGCCTGATCCGCCAAGTCGCCATATAAAATAGAAAAATTTTTATCATTAATATGGTCAATGCGGGACGTATTGCTCGTGCTAGCTCGACGAATCATTCCGTAAACTTCGTATCCCTTCTCAAGGAGAAGCTCTGCCAAGTAGGAACCGTCTTGTCCTGTTACGCCTGTGATTAGGGCTTTTTTCATTTTGGTCCTCTTTTAATCCAAGTCCTGCCACACTCTAAACAAGTCCACTTTTTCACCCTGCCATCTCCATAGCGAGTTACGATGCGCCAATTATGCCTGTGGCTTCTCCAGCAATTTCCTCGTGCTAAGAATTTTTTAAGCCACTCTAGCATGATTTGCTAATCCTAATTAAAGTATTGACCACCCAACATGGCCTATTCCTTGGCCTCCGCCGTTGCTATAACCTACCCCGGAACCTTCTCCAGCGCCCATGCTCGAATCGTACATGTCATACTGTTCACCCGCCCCATAAGCGTTGGTGGCGGTTTGACATCCGATTCCGTAAAAAATCATTAAGAAATTCTCTTTTGTGGGGGGCAATTATTAAGAAGCCGGGGGAATTACCCCCCGGCTCGCTTAAGTCAATCTAGTTTTCAACGCCCGTAATGCTGACTTCCAAAATATGGTCGCCAACATCTTGGATGTTTGCAGTTCCAAGAACAAACCAACCTGGATGATCCCCTACTGATTTATTGTAGGTGCGGACTTTGGTCCAAGTTGCTTGCTCCCAATTCCCGTCTCCAGAGGTTGCTGTGTAGGCATACTCTGTGTTGACGAGTGTAGCTCCATCCCACTCTTTTACTTCAACTCTGTCATAAAGAGCGTCGTAGGAAAATGTAAAGCTAGTTCCCTCGTCTCCCGTTAGAGTGCCTGTAAAGGTATCATCTTCAAAATGCATACCGTTCCATTCGGCTTTATCCATCTTGAGAACAATCTTATAGGTAATCTTTACAGTTCCGCTTGATGTACAATCTGTCACCAAGTGAACTTGATTACTGCTATAATGACTGTCTGGATTAGGAAACAAACCTACATCCATCGTGCTTTTGGTGTAGAGGCTAAATACTCCGCTACCGGTCATATTCCAGATAGCTTTTGCATATCCAGTAATATCTCCCCAGTCAAGAGGATCAGCTTCGGCTAGCTCTTGCGAGGCAGCTTGAGGGGTTAGATTCTGAGAATCATCGAAATCACTTTCGTTCAAGCCAGGAGAGTTGTTGAAGATCCACCTAGCGTAGGCCGAGACTACAGCTTCACTGGTGTCAACGCTTCCCCATTCAAGTCCTGCCTGAGCAAAGTTAGCAGTAAATGCACACAGTACCAAAGAAAAAACAAACTTTTTCATCAAAAAAACCCTAAACAAATTAACAACGTGTTAGAAACAAACAACTAAATTACTAAAAAAAAGCTACACTTTACTCCTTTCTAAAATAAATCCTTTTTTTACATAGTGCGGAATTTTTGTTTTGGCTAGTTTAGCTCTAACCATTACAACCTTTCCTTCCTCCAGCCTTGCATCATCCAAATCCCCATCAACAACCTCGTGAGTTTTTGTTGCGATTGTAAAATTCTCAGGCAATTGATTTCGTTGGAGATCATTATACTTATACCGATGATGCCAAACAACATTAATCCTGCCGCCAGACATTAACAGTTTATTAATCTTTCTCTTGTGAGAATGAGATTTTTCATTCCATGAATAAGTTAACTCGTAATTAACAGGCCACTTTTTGTCAAACTTAGAATCGCAAGCCCTGTCAATGTACTTCGTATAATCAATGAATTGAGCATTTGGATATTTTGAAAACAAAGTTGGGTCGATGCGTTCCCATGGAATGTCAGATAAAATATTTAAGCGGATGAGCAAGTTGTTTTCGTGTTTATCGTATAGATTCCCGATTTCTTTATGAAGATGAGTTAAGAACCCTTTCTGATCATAGAATAGCCACCTTGTTTTATCAATCCTAGATTTTTGAGCCGCTGTCATTACATTCAGTCCGGTTTTGACAATGCACACTTCTTTGCAAAAACCAGCATGTTTACATGTATTGAACCCGGAACCCTCTATATTAGAAGGACTTAAGTTTAAGCCATACATTTTCCACTTGGTGTTCTTTGAGGTTTTTTCTAATTTTTTATTCTGTGTAAGAAGTTTTTTAGTTTTTGGTGTATACATAGTTAAAGTGTCTTTTTTATCTCGGATAGGACATTGGAATGAAATACAAAAACAAATATATACAAAGATGTTTTAAGGAAACTGGCGGAAAATTTGAGTATGACGAATCTAATTACAAAAGTTGTAGAGATAAAATCTCAATAAAGTGCATCAAACATGACGTATGGTTCGAGCAAATCCCATACAGCAATAGAATTGGTATCACAGGGTGTCCTTGCTGCATTAAGGAAAATGCCCACTATTCAAAAGAAGAGTTCATAGCAAAAGCAATAGAAAAACATGGCAATAAATACTCCTATGAAAACGTTGATTATAAAAACTCAGTGACAGAAGTTGCAGTCACATGCCCAATTCATGGTGACTTTATGGTGAAACCAAAAAATCATTTATATAAAGATGGTTGTAGGTGGTGTTTTTACGACACGAGAAGAGTTGACAAAGATCATTTTGTTAAAAAGGCTAAAGAAATTCATGGAGAAAAATACGATTACTCAGAATCTATTTTTTGTGGAGTGAACAACAAAATAGAAATCGTTTGTCCCGAACACGGGCCTTTTAGTCAAAATGCCAATAACCATCTTCATGGAAGAGGATGCCCTCAATGCAATTTTTCTAGAGGAGAACTTAAGATCTCAGAAATTTTAACTAAAAAAGGAATAAGGTTTGAAACTCAAAAAAAATTCAAAGGGTGTATTGATAAAATCTCCTTAAGGTTTGATTTTTATTTACCTGACTTCAATACAGTAATCGAGTACCACGGACGACAACACTATATGCCAGTGGCATACTTTGGCGGACAAGCCGAATTTAAGGCAAGAAAAAGAAGAGATAAGATAAAAAAAGACTGGTGCTTAGATAATAACATTGGTTATATCGAGATTCCATATAACTCAAAAATTGAGAACAAATTATCTAGATCTCTAGATCTAGCTTAGAAGTTTTTTCACGCCAAGTAATCCTCCGAAATTAAAGCTAACAAACCGCCAATCGACAGACCAACTCCTAACATTAGAAATCCTGTGGCGAAATTAACACTATAGTCTGGATCATATAAACATAACGTATTGACTGTTACTATAAAGTTACCGAGAAAAATCGACAATCTGCTCATTTAAGTCCTTTCATATTCACTTGTTTTTTTGTGGTTCTATTTGATTTTACCCTGCTGGCGCAAGTTCATAAGTAGATCTTTATTTATTTCATGAATAGTTTCAGTAATTTTCTTCCAACGTACTGCGGAATGAAACCTGTGGGTGCTACCAAAGCCTTCTTGTCTAATTAAACCAAGTCCTTCAAGATAACGTATTTCTAGTCGAATATCTTTCGGGTGCATGATTTCAGGATGTTCCTTAAGAACAAGCTCTACAATGTGTCTCTGATGAGTTCCTCCTGCTTTAATTACATTTAAAATGGCTATTTGAATTTTTTCATCAGGTAGTTTCATTTTAGATTGCATAGAAAAATTTGTTAATCTTCATTTTCTAGTTCCTTGAGTTGTTGTTTGAGTTGTTCAATATGTTTTAACTTTTTAAACTTTTCGTATTCAGCCATGTCTTTTTCGTATTGATCCAATTCCTCCCGCATGGATTCCATTTTTTCTTCGTAGACTTTCAGTTTTTCTACATACTTAGCGTACCTCTCCTGAAAAGCCTTCATTTCTTGTTTGTAATGGTGATTTGGTCTGACTCCCCTTGCCTCATAGTAGATTTCATAACCTCCATCATACCCTGTGTGTTCCATCACTAAATCTTCTGGACGAACCCCTTCTGGCAAAAGATTAACTAAGCGACCTTCGCCTTGTATACTATGATTGATTGTATACGGGTACTCCTTCAGGGGAAGCTTTGGCTCAGATGGTTTTCTAGGTGTTTTTGGTTTAGCTGGTTTTTTCATTTGTTTTAAACGTCCTTCTGTTTAGAGATCCGTTGTAAACCATAGCAATAACTGCTCCAGAGGCAAGCTTTCTCATCCAATGAAGACACTCGGTCACTTGCATCTGACCGTCTGGTTGCTCTGAGGCTTTCCAACTGTACCAATCTTGCTCGCATTTGTGCAACATGTGCCTAAGAAGCGTGCAAAAACCCGCAATATCCTTGCATTCGTCTTCTTCGGTGCGTCTTTCGAGATTATTTCGATACTCGATTTCAGTCCAGACGGCTTCCATTGCTTTGTCGAATTGTTCTCTAGTTACTTTGGGGATGGCCACGTAAGAATTCCTCTTTTAAGATTTGATTTAAGCAATTGAGACAAAAGTATTTTGGATACCCTGTAAATTCAGTGGATAGTTTTAAGAAACTAAAACTTCTCTTTTTTGAAAAAGGGTCCACTTGTTCGCATGCATAACAACGAAGCCTTATCATATCAAATGGACCGACTAGTTTATATCCATGTTGAATGTATGTATTTAAGACGCGTTTATTAAAATGCATTGTTCACCTAAAAATATGGCGGATTTTTCTATTGGAGCCTCGAATGATCCAGTCGGTTTTCTTCGAGCAGCGTTTTTTGTCGAGCCACTTATTGATTCCCGGATAAACCTTATCAAGACAGCGTCCGGTATTATGAGCAGCATCAACCAATCTGTCAATAAGAACAATTGAATTTCCAACATCTTGAAAGTTATCTTCTTCCAAGAGAGCTGCGAGTTTAGCAATTCTGGCCCACCTTGAACCGCCGTACGATGGATACCAGTTTGCACGGTTAGAAAATGCTTTGTTGGCTTTCTTAAAAAAATTTGCTCTGCTGCCAACATTATTTAACGTCATCCTTAATCCATGCTTTGTTGGGCTTTCATAATCTACTCGCGAGTATGTTACTGTATAACCAGCGAATGGAGTCCAGTGTTGGGCGTGCCTCAACTCTCTGTAGACGCAATAGCTCACATCTTTAAGCAAGCTCTGTTTGACCTCCTCAAGAAAAATCTTAATGGCGGTTTCTTGTTGTTTGGTGGTAACTCCTCTGTGATACCTAAGAGAAATGGAGTAAAAATCAAACAAATAGTTAGGAACTTTCATTAGTTATTCTCCTTTGCTAAATCTCTTTCAAGTCTTTTTACATATTCCTGCTGTCTTTTTAATGCGGCTTTCGCATAACCAACCTGGGCCTCGATGGCATCTTTTTTTGTGGCGAGTCGAACATAACGCAGTTTAACTCCACCAGCACGGCCTTCCATGTGTATGTCGTTTGCTCCTAACTTTCTCGCCTCGGCAATATGTCTTTCAAGACAGTCTAAATTAATAAAAAATCCGTCCACGAAAGTGTGACCAAGAACTGCATAAGTTTTGCCATCAAAAGATTCAATCTTCATAAGGGTCCTCTATAGGAGTTAACGGTAAGTTACCGCTATACGGCTAATACGGTATCTGTACAGATTAAACGTTAGATTAACTAACGACGCTAGCTTCGCCGTGCTCTTGGGTTTCCGAATAACCCAGCCAAGTCGCGCAAATGCACTCTATTTTCTAATAAACTTTTCTTATATTTAAAAACTCGGTGGGCTTGGAAGAACCAACTTAGCTTTGCTTTCAGAGTGCATACGAAAAGCCCCTTACCCCACTACTACAAGAAGAAAAAACACAAAACACATGCTGAATGTGTAAAGAGTGGAGCAAGGGGGCTTATTAGAAGTGCATAACCTCTGGATTCAGGTTCATTTAAGAAACGTAGACTCATTGAGGATTTGTGAGTCTGATTTAGTTTGGCATCTGTTTGCCGTCCTGCTCTACCCCTACGCGAATCTCCGCAGACGCGCCCTGAATTTGAGCAAGTAATCTCCTGTGGGCTCGTCACCCTTGGTCGCTTTGAAATCGCGCCCACGTCGCCGCCAGAGTCTCACGGCCAGCCTGAAGTATTAACCTCGTACCTGTATTGTACCCCATTTTGGGAATTCGACAAAAAAAATTTCCGATAAAACCCTGTTTGGTGTCTATAATGTATGGAGACTTCAATTAAAATTGGACAGAAAAATGGACAAAATTTACATCGGGTTAATCATTTTGGGAATTGGCGTCGTTCTTTTTGACAAAATTCCTGCTCTTAAAGAGCTTTTCAAAAGTAAGTCTAAGTCACCAAGCCTGAAAAAGGTTAAAGAACTTGGGCCTATCTTGGCAAAAGAAGTCGAAAAAAATAGCATGTTCATGAAAAATGCTGCGATTGTTAAAGATTTGCATGATACTGTAGCAAATCCGCAGATTAAGAACTACCTGCGAACGACTGTTTTACCGGAATTACTTAAAGACAACGAGAATTCAAATGAAAGCTAATGACTTAATCGGCCTGCTTATGGTCGGCATTGGTGCCTTCGGATACTTCAACTCGATGCCTGGCTCGCAATCTGTGGCCCCCAAGACAGAAATCGACACGATAGTCATCCAGAACGCTCCAAAGGAGTCAGCGAGCGATTTGGCGCTTTTGGCGGCATGTCTCAGGTCTGCCTCTAACAGTATCGCCGTAGACGCCAAAGGTCGTAACATTTACAAGACTCCTTCAGATATGCAGAGTGTATTACTCAGAGCTTTAGAGATTTCGTATCCCGCTGGCTTTGATTTTAAGTTAAAGTATCCAAATCTAGCAGAAAAAATTGAAGTTTGGGTCGAAAAAAATCTCGAAGAGGTAACAGATAGAGCTACCCTTGTGGCAAAACTCAGAGAATTGGCTGATGCCTACGAAGCTTCTTCTGTCTATAACTCAAAACCTTGGTAAAAAATGAACTTGTCTAAAGAATTAGAATACGCCTTAAGCGTTGACGATGGATTGATTGATGCCTATCGCTATGGAAGCGATACCTTTTTTAGGGTTATTAATGAGGCCAAGGCCAATATTGATTCACTAGAAATCTCTGAATCAGAACGGGATTTTATTTCGACTGAAATTGGAGAATTCGGTTTGTTCAATGGAGAGGAAGTTCCTCTTGATTTTCCTATCTCTTCGGAAGATTTCACCTCAGCCGACCATATTTACATAGTTGACGAATATTTTGGTTTTGTTAGTGCGGCTGAGTATCAAGGAAAAGATGTCGAACTAAACAAACCAATGAAGGGTGATGTAAAAAAGTTTAAAGTTTTCGTTAAGGACCCTAAAACTGGAAATGTTCGTAAGATTAATTTTGGGTTAAATGTTACACGTAAACTTTTGGAAGACCCGGAACGCAGAGCTGCTTTCACAGCTAGGCATAATTGTGAGCAGGCTAATGATAAGTTGACTCCTAGTTATTGGAGTTGCCGAGTTAACCGGTATTTTCATAAGATTTATGGAGGCGAGCCAATCGGTGGCAAGTATTGGTAATGTCTGACTTTCCATTTTTCCAAGCGGACTCTGGCATTAATGAGAATGTTTTTTACAGAGTCTTCGATAAAAATACAAACGCCAAAGACTTAGTTTGGCATAGAGATAAAAACAACAGACGAGTTACAATATTGACAAATGAAGGCGGCTGGAAAATCCAAATGGATGATTGTGTTCCAGTCGAGCTATGCGTTGGTCAGGATTACTTAATTGAGAAAGAATTCTATCACAGGCTCATTAAGGGTCAAGGCGTTTTGATAGCGAGAATCGAAGAATGAAAGAACTATTGAGCAGCATCGTTGGAATCTTCAACCCTATTGATGATATGTACGGCTTCGTAAAAACCGTTGTCTTGCTGGTTGTTGGTGGTCTTCTCGCAATCGTGCCTAGCTGCGCCTCTTATAATGCCGGTTATCAGTTGGGCTACACCAAGGCAAAACTCTTTGGGAAAGATGTAGTAGAGCCTGTGGAGCCCGATTCAGTAGTTCCAAGCCCGCTAGGTGTCATGGATGAATAAATTAACATTATTTATCTTTTTAATATGCTGCGCTCCGTGCTTTGCAGGAATTGTGCCATTTGAGCCAACTCCGAGTAAGTCAGTTACTCTTAATGAGTCTACCGTGGAGCCCTTAATTAAGCAAGAACCATTCAGAACAAAATCAAAATACAAAACAAAAGCTCGATATTTTCGGCGGGTTGAGCAACGGATGCTTGAGCAAATACGAGAATATTTTATTAGGCAGTCTTGGAAAGAGCTTCAGGACCCAGAATTTAGAAGAAGAACTTATCCTGATATCCCAGAGTTGAATAATTGATATGCGAAATTTCATAATCTTCTTGTGCCTGGTTTTTTCTCAGGTTTCGTTGGCCCAATTACCCTATAATACTAACGGATGGGTAGATGACCCACAGGCCAGACGTGAATACCAACGGAGTCCTGAACATCAACTCCTTAGAACTAAGTTCATCAAGGTAGCTTCGCTATACAAAGACGAGGAAGGTTCTGCCCTGCTCTATAGGGCACTCTATCAACTTAAGAAGGAATTGGGAGAGTTATCCGACCTAGAAAAGCAAACAGGTAGATTAGACGCAGAAAATCAGGGTCAACTTGGGAGTTGCGTCGGATTTGGCAGTGGCTCAGCAATTGATCAAAGAGGGGCCGTAATGGCTTACTCTCGAAGCGTTTGGTCAAAAAACAATAGATGGGTTGGTCTTGTTGCAAAGGGTCATATCTATGCACTCAGTCGTATTGGTCATGGCGGATTTGGCGATGGTTCAACCGGATCTTGGATGGCTAGCAGTATTAGTAAATACGGCATTCCATTCAGATCTCAAAAGGCGGGTCAATATGATTTCAATGACTACAATATTGGATTAATTAGATCTTGGACGCGCTCTGGTTCCGTACCTCAAGAAGTTACAGAAAAGGCTTCTGAGTACAAGGGCAGAGCTGTTTTAGTCGAAGATACGGAGGAAGCCAGGGTCGCTTTACAGCGCGGTTTTCCTATATATATCTGCTCCCAGAGTTCTTTTAGAACGACACGGGATTCGCAGGGAGTTTCACCTAGAACTGGCAGAGCTTGGGCTCATTGCATGAATGTTTGCGCTTATATTGATGAGTTAGATGCATTTGTGATTTTGAACTCTTGGGGTCCTGATAAACAATACGGCGGCTGGATTGGTGGTCCCGTTGGATTCCTAGAAGACTTGCCTCAGGGTGCCTTCATTTGCTCCAGACGTGACATGGAGTACATATTAAAGCAGGGCGACTCATATTGCATAGCAGAACTTGATACGTTGGTCAATCTGATCAATTGGAAGAATGTAATAACAGAGTTTAAGGGTTTGAAAAAATGAGTACATTAGACATTTACAACGCTTTTGAAGAAAAAAATAAACAATCAGAAAGACGTAGCAGTCTTTTTAGTCTGTATACGATTGTATCGTTTGTTATTCTTGTGAGCGCAGTGGTTGTTTTGGCGGACAATTCTTCTAAGAATGCTCCGACGAAAGTTAAAAAATACAGTGGTGATATCGCTATCGACTCGCAGTTGACTGTACCCAATACGGATGGATGGCTTCCACCAGAGAAGGTTAGAGAGCTAAGTTATGAATAAATTTATTGCTGGAACACTTTTGTTTTTTAGCGCTAGCACATACACCTACACTAATCTGGACGTGGTAGCAATTGGAAACACGTTCTACGCAGAGGGTGCCGTCATAACAAAAAAAAGAACTCAGGAGACGTATAATAACGTTACTCCCGAGATCTTTTCGAACAGCGTGTTTAGAAGTAAGGATATTCAGTATTTCTCAGAATAGATGTTTTTTTAAATCAGATAGGTTTTGATTAACCACAACAAGATCATAGGAGTTTGCTTGGCCTTTAGACGCATCCGCTAAAACTTCGAGACATCTAAAAAGAGTTTTCAGATCATTTTCGCTTATGATGACCCCTTTCTGAGGAGGCGGATAAACCTCCCCAGGAAAGCATCTAGAGATAAATTCTTCTAAAGTTATTGGTGATAAACTCAATTAAGAAGTCCTTCTACATCTGTCATACGGTATCTAACATAAGCGCCACTCGTAACATCTCCAGGTTGGTAAGTGTTGTGGCTAAATGCGTTATCGCTGTAGACTAGATACAACTCTTTTCCGAATGGCATGAATTGAGTAGGCAGAACCATTCGGTCTTTATCTGGAGCATCCAGAGCTGACTTTGTGCCAAAAGGCAAGTCCCAAGCGATACCATCTTTTGACGTGGCCCAAACAGGGTGAATTCCACCGTATTGATGAGCACCATCGTTCTCAATTTTGAATAAGCCAAGCATAGCTACATAGCCTTTGTTGTCGGCTTTATGTACGGCCATACTGTAGACTTGTTCTTTGGAGCCCAATCCATTAAAGGTTAGTTCGTCGCTGTCGCCTTTGAACCACCGTCTGATATAATCAATAGTTTTACCGGTCGATGGGTGCTTGACAAAATTATCGATTTTCTTCCAAAGCTCGATACCTGGTCCACTGGTTGTCGCGATAACGTCCGAAGTTCTGTGAGGAGTTTCTGCGGGAGTTCCTTGAACTTCTCCTCGGTTTACCAGCCAGGAATACAAGTGAAAACCATTGCTTTCCGTAACAAAGTTCAGCCATTTTTGGCTAGAGTTTTCTTCTTGGGCAGCTTGAACGTGAACAACTTTCTGAGTTCCAACAGGCAGGTGTTTCTCAGTTGAGAAGTCAATTTTGCCATCCTTAACAATGGCGGTGTATAGTTGCTTTTTCCCACCGGTCTTACAGATATAAAAAGCGTTAAACCTGCTCATCTGATAGACAAATACCGGATAATCAACTCTTTCTCGGTGTGATCCAGCAGGTCCACTTGTTGCGAAAAGTTCACTATATCCGTACTCTTTAGGCATTCCGTCTGGGACAGGCGTTGGCTCTGGCTCAGGCTCAGGCGTAGGTTCCGGTTCCGGTGTTGGTTCTGGCTCAGGCGTGGGCTCCGGTTCCGGCTCAGGCGTAGGTGTAGGCTCTCTGCACACACACTGGCATCGTTCGCCAGCCCCGCTGACTGTAATTTTGTCCCCGTCCAAAACAATGTCCAGGTTTAGATTCATTTTAATCTTTGACATCTGATTCCTTTAAATACTCGTTAAGATTTCCGTTTTTGTTTTCCAACTCTAGCACCATTGCATAAAGTGGATTATCAGTTGAAACAGGCTTCGGGGTATCCGTATCAGGAGGAAGAATCCAAAGCGTACCGTTCATGAAAAAGTATTCAATATCTTCATTTTCCATTTTTTGTCTCCCCGTATTTTTGCTTGTAAAGAGCCTTAAGGTCCTCCTTTTCTCTTGGTCTTACTTGACTAACATTGTAGGGTAGTCTCTCAATAATTCCAAAATCAATATCGTAGTCTAGACTTTGGTTAGGTGCTCGTCGAATAGACTTGACTAGCGCGGCATTTTTGGCGCAAATCTTTTCTGATTTTTGCATTTTCTCTAAAATCGGCTTAAGCTTTTTCCATCCGCATTCTTCGTAAAGGAACTTAATTAACCTGCCCTCATGAGTTCTTAGCAAGTTTGCTCTTTTAATGTGTCGTAATACGTTTTTAGATTGCTTCTCTATTTCTTGAGTAGCTTTATCATAAAGAGACTCGCATTTGCCAGAGTCAATAAGCTTTTGGAATTGGCTCTCTCTTACAATGCTGAATGCCGGAAGAGTAGCGATATCATTGTAACTACTTAATAGTACCCGTTTATTTATCTGATACTTATCCATAGATATGATGTATTTTTCAGGCTTTGAAACCGGGGTAAGGTTGCCCTTAACATAGTGCCCCGAAAAATTCCCGTTGTAAGAAAAATACTTAGCGCTACCAAAGTTTGGACCGGTTGTAGAGCTTTTTCTAGATTTTCTTTTCTCTTTAAGGTACTCTTTAGTTTGCTCAACTAATGTTGAAGAAAGCAAAATATCTTTCTCGTCAAGACACAACTCTTTTGCGAAGTCTTCAACGCTAATATGCTTAGCAACTACAACCAGTCCTTCTAATTCAGCGGCTTTAATATAGTTCCTGGCGGAATATTTATCATCATCAATGATTATCCCATTAATGTCGGGCTCTAGACGAATGTTTCCAACTCTATTATCCCAACATGTTTCTTCAGAAAGAGAATTGACATAGCTTTGATAGTTATTTTTTGTTCTAAGGAGCAATCTCTCCCCTTGATATAATGCCGTGTTAAGTGTTCCGTTTGGCATACGCATAACTAAATCATAATATAATTTAAACGCCTCCTTCCTGGAGGAGCAGGTATTCAATTTTGCTTGAATGCTCTTTTTAATATTGTTCTTGGCTTTTTCTTGGTATTTTTTTATAATTTCGCAGTTCTCTGTGGTCCTAGAGAGAGCCTCTCTGGAGGATGAAACTTCAAGTTCTCCCAGCGGGATAGTTACATTGAGGGGCGAACCGCCTAGATAACTCGTGTAAACGGGCTCGTACGCAATTCCTCCGTAGATTACAAATCCACCACGATTAGACAGGCTGTAATCATCTCCATGCCAAGAGTAGTCTGAGTGATTTTGGATTTTAATCTTTTGACCGTCAACGGTAGCGTCTAGCGGCACATCAAGGAATAGCACATTAAAAAAGTGTTCTGGATTGATGCGACCCTTATTGGTTTGAAATTGAATTTTCAATCCGTTTTCTTCGTTAGTATCGCGGGTTCCAAGGAAGGTATTCTGAAATACTCCGCTGGAATTTTCCGACATCACATAACTGTGAGCTTTACCGTCTTGGAATGTCGTAATACTAAACGATTCCGCCAAGCAAAACGGGGTCATTCGACCAATACCAAACGCACCAACTTGGTCGTTAGACTCTGATTTGGTTGATAGGCCAATCTCGCACCATTCATTATCAAGGTACTCTTTAGATACTCCGTTGCCGTAATCACGAATCTCAAACCAGAACCCTTTGGTGATATATTTTTGGTCGCTGTTATTTTTTACTGTTAGCTTGATAGGCTTAGTTTGACCTGCTTGGATATGTGCGTCCCTAGCGTTAGCCGTAAGCTCTCTAATGATTGCTCTCTCAGGATAAGAGTAATTAGAGACAATCAGATTACGCTGGTTCGTTTTACCTTTTGAGAAGAAGCACTCTTTGGTTTGTTGTGAGTTGCTTGAGAAGGTTTTGTTGATTTGTGTGCGTGTTGGTAATTTCATATTATTCGCTTTCGCAGTAGTTAATCCAAGCCTGCATTCCTTGGGCTGCAAGCTCTTGCCCATTCTTCTTGTAGGTTCGTAAGTTACGCTTAGACTTTCTGGTGGCGTGCAGCTTAGTTTCTCCAACGCCAACTCCGCAGATTATTCTACGGCCTGCCTTTGCGTAAAGCAACTTGGTTTTTCGGGTGTTGATCTTGTGAGCCTCGCCAGAAACAATATCTGAAACTTTTTTCTTTAGCTGGTCAGCCAAAGTATAGTCGTTAAATGAAAAGCTCAGGTCGTCACAGTATCTAGTATAAATAACTTTTTTCTTTTTGCAAAATTCTGCTATCTGCTTGTCGCAAACAGCAAAAGCTAGATTGGCAACAGAAGGACTCGTCGGTAAGCCCTGTGGAACTCTACCCCGATAAAACACAAATCTATGATATTCTTTGGGGATGTATTGTCCATGTGAGTCTACAGTAATATTGTAGAAGAAGTTTTTTAAATCCATCTTAAGGGTAAAGGTAAACCCTATGTGGGGCTTGGCATTACTGATGACGGATCTTCCAATTCTGCAATGTACATACTCACAGAACGGGTTTTCTTCGAATAGGTTGCTAAGTTCTACGTGTTTTCGATAATATGACTCCTTAAAGTCTGGTGGACACAGGACAATTTTCCTGATTTTGTTGCCTATTTTTATGGATTTTTGTGTAAGATGCATTGCTCGTTTTAATGGTGACGCGAAACCAGGTGATAACCTGGTAGCGCAAGCCTCTAGTTAAATAAATTTAGCCCGTCGTATCAACGGAATTTCACGATGAAAAGCAGCAATGTTAAGACTGTTCGTCTATTATACTATTTCGAGGCGACAGCTCCTTTATCCGAAGGTCGTAAAGGAGCTGCGCCAGCCTCTAGTTTACTCTATTTAGCCCGTCGGAACAACGGAACCTTGAATTAACAAGTTTAGCAACAGTCTGGTTTTGGTGTATAAAAGAGTTGGAGGAAAAATAAAATGCGAATTTTTAAAGCACTTGCGGTTATTTCACTGCTGTTCTCCTTGATTAGTCAGGTAAACGGCCAAATTGTTCGGATAGAATCTAAGATTGGCCCAGACAAAAAGACTGGACTTTCGACTGGTTTTTTTATTGATGCCAGTACAATCATAGCGACAGATCACTCTGTGTCTATTGGTGAAGTAGTAACGCTTCACAGTGTTATTCCTGGGCCTGTAGCAGGTACGATAGTTCTTAAAGAGCTTGGCAAAGCTACAGTTGTCTATGAATGCGAAGGCGCTGAATTCGGTCAAATGGACGATGTTGCAATTCTAAAGTTTGACCCAGCTCACGGCAAGGTAAAAAATCCTCTAAATCTCAGTCCTGCAAAGAAATGCGAAGGCGTTATCTGTGTGGCTCCAGGCTTCCCCGCTGGAAAGCCTAATGTTCTAAATGTTATTGGACATGCCAACAGACAGACTAGTATTGGGGATGTTTATGATTTTAAAGTGCTTAAAGGTTCGCCTCTTTGTGAGGGCGGCTGTAGTGGCTCACCCGCACAATCTTTAGAGATGGGTGGATACGTCATGGGAATGATTTCTAGACAGACAGATGGCGGCACAACGGCTGTGTGTATTCCTGCATATATCATTAAGAAGCACTTAGACGCTTACATAAAATCTTTGGAATAACCAGATAAGCCAATCCCGCAATGATCAGTACTACCCCAAGCTTCTCCGGTGCCCCAACCTATGCCTATTTCCGAACCAGAACTGACGTTATCGTTAGCCTCTGAGTCTGCCGCTCCTGTTCCAAAGCCTAGTCCGGTTGGTGTGTTGGTGGTGTATGCATCGCCGTCTCCCCATGCTGTGCCATCTGCTGAACAATATCCGCAGCCGTAGATTTCATAGTCATCGTGGAGTTTCGGTAATTGATCCATTTGTTCTGCTCATTTTTGAGTAACCGGACGCGCTGCAAGAAGTAACACCAACTCCACTGCCGGATGCCCCATACCCAAAGCAAAAATCCAAATGTAGTCCGTTGCCCCAACCTTCTCCGTCTGTGGTGCAGTAGCCGCACCCTGAAACACAGAAGTCACTGTGAGTTTCGTCGTAGTTACCATTATACATATCTTAAATGCTCTGGCCAAGGCTTCTACAATCACCGTTTCCGCTTCCTCTTCCAAAACCATGTCCTGTTTCGTATCCTGCACCGCTTCCCTCCCCTGGAGGATAAAAGCTAACAATGCAATAACCTGTAGATTTTCCATCGGATCTGCCTTTTCCGCAAGCATCTCCTTTGGAGTCTTTATATTGTTTGTTGATTCTAGAAACGGTAATTGTTGTCACCTTTCTGATTGCAGTCCCCACTACCAAAGCCTGCCCCATAGTATTGAGGCGCCCAGCCTGTAGCTGACCCCCAACCGAGCCCAGACCCATCATAATATCCTGGAGAACCAATTAAACATAGAATTTGTTCATCTGTTGAACCATCTCTAAGACAATCAGTGTAAACTGAGCCTGCTCCAGAATTTACCATGATCCTCTTCCCTGTCCTTCGCCAGAATTTATTTCGTCCTGCGTGTGGTTACAGCCTTTTCCGTAGCCATACCCACGCGACTGATATAGTATAGACATAAAGACCAAAAAAGCATCGGTCTCATCAAAACCATCTATATGACCCATTCCTATGCCAAAATTATTACCTGTCGGTATACGCATGTCCCCAACCTATACCAATGCCGTGTTTTTCAAATTGAAAATTATTTTCAGAACAACCATGCGTCATGTTTTGACCTGATTTAACAGCAAGCTCATACATCAGGACAACCACTGGGTTATCAAAGTTTATAGAGACCTGTCCATACCCTCGCCCGACCCCAATTGAATCGCAGTCCCAATTCTCTCGCATTTTGATGTTCCGTTTCTCATTGTATGGCCACATGCCTCTCCGTCTCCCCAGCCACCGCCAATCCCATTGCAGTCGCCGTCACAATCGACTCTATCTATTCTCTCTTTATAAGAAAAGCCTTGTATGTCACAGTCTTTAACCACATTCAGCTCCTGACGCCTTGCATGAGTCCTTATTTAAATGACCGGTTCCAGAGCCGTAGCCAGATTTTTCCCCGTCTGAGTATATACATCCCCTGCCAGTCGAACCACCTCTTTTTTCGGTGACAGCTGTTAAATAGAATACGATGTCATCGTCATCCGGGTCTGTATTATCTAGATGACCGTAACCTGTGCCATATCCATAATGATTAACCGTATGGTCTGAAATGTTCAATTTTTCTTATCCAATGACTGCTTAATCCACTAAAATCGCAGTTTCCGTAGCGTGTTCCGGTTCCCCAGCCGATATTCCAGCGATTAGACGAATCAGACAAATCAATTTCAGATTCTCCACAACAATTGCTTTTGCCAGAACCTGCTCCCGCGCCTACGCCTAGTCCTGTTGAAACAGTTTGACCTGAGCCATCTCCACAGTTATCTTGAACCATTCGCCTCACCACAACCTAAACCAGACTGGCCATCCTCAGACCACATCTGACAATAGCAATCTCCCTGAGATCCCTTTCCAGGAGTCCAATTCATATTAAACATAGTGTTGGCTATATAGGTGGGACCATATCCAACTCCCATCTTTTCAGTTAATATGGCTACTTCTGAACAATTTATTTTAGTAATCCATCTATCTTCTGGTGGTATTCGCATTCAAACTCCCATTCCTTACCATCCTCGGCTGGGTATTTCTCCATAAGAAATTTTCTATATTTAGACCATTCCTCAGAAATCTGCCGAATCTTGGTATCTTCAATGTGTTTAAGTTGAGTAATCTCGTCCTTCAATTTAATTATAGTCTTAGCAAGACCACTAGTTGAGTTAAGTTTAGCTAATAAAGCTTTTTTAAGTAGAGATACGTCATTTCTCAAACAAAAACATTGATATATATACCATGGCAAGGCAAAACCAGCAAACAACAAATATATGCTAACTAAAATACTCAATTTGATAATCCTTCAGAAGGAGTCCAAGCGTTAGATAAACCTTGACTGTCGCAATCTGAGTTAAACGCTCCGCCTCCGGTGTCTAAACCCGTCCCGGCAACAAGAATACACCACTCGTTAAGTAATTCATCTTCGGTAAAACCGTCCAAGCATCCGCAGCCCCAGCCATTGTCATTTATTTTGAATTGTCCGTTGATATTATACGCCCCGACCTTAGGCAATTAGTGTTATCTTTTCCGCCGCCGTAACCGTGTCCGTCAGAAAATAATTTAATGTAGGCTTTCCAAAGACCTTGAGGGCATTCACCGTCTTCTTCCCCATCAAAGGAACCTATTCCATAGCCGAGACCAGTTTCGGAAAATTCTTTAAATTTGACTTTGTTCATTTAATTTTTTTAGGGTAACCGGAGTCCATTTTACATTTCTGTTTCCGCCGAGATATTTAAATTCGGCCTCAGGATTAAAAAGAATTTGTTCTTTGGAAAAGTCGAACTCGTAAGTTTTACTGCCACATACGATTGTCATTTTATTTAATTCGCTTGGGCTGTCTAAAAGAAGTGTTATATCTCCATAATAATACCTATCCTTATACACCAAGGCAAAATCCCAATCCGTAGTAACTTCTAGTAAATATTTTTGTGCCATTGGTCCGAAATGTATAAAATACCATCCTTCTTGTAAAAATACACGACCCGCTCTACATCAGGCCAGCCCCCAATATGGAATAAATAATTCCTAAATTCACGAGCTGAAATTTTAGGGGTCACGACTCGACGATGTCTTCTGGTACTCTCAATAAGACAATAATCATCCGGGTCTTTGAAGCTTATGCCATAATTAAATATATTACGCAGATCAAATTCCATTAGATAAATCCAATCTTCCTCATGAAGCTACGCCTGGCACTTTTAACTGTTTTACCAAGGCCATAAACTCCATTGGAATACACCATGATGCCTTCTTTGTAGAATTTTTTATAATAAGGTCGGGGTTTTGTGCCTTTTCTATAGGTAACTTGATAGATTTCTAAAGTGCCCTCCTCTCTTAAGAGTTTGGCGCTAATTAGCTCTATTCTAGGAGATTTTAGAAAAGGAAGACTAGTCTCCGCTACCATCGCTTTTGCATCTACCACTTGTGGTCCCTCCAGAATTGTCGTTAGCTTCTCCGAAGCCCCAGCCTATTCCACTGCGAAATGTGCTGTTGAATCTATATATAGCTTCCCAGTCATGCTGGCAATCTGTATGTTCTTCTTTCATCTAGTTTAACCATAACCCTAGTGTTAACCCAAGTTCGGTCGACTTTAACGAATTGGCCCTGCTCTGGATTAAATGTTAAAATTTTTCCATTTTCTTTAAAAGCTGGCTGGCCGAAGTAGATGCTTTCTTTAGGGGAGCTTACTATGCCCCGTTCGTTGTTTTGAAGCAGGGTGATTTTTTTGTAAGCGGTAGCACTTACTTTAAGAACAGCACCCGCGCCCATCTTCAAGTCCCTCTCCATCGCCTTCGCCAAAACCAAAAGAAAATCCGTCGTAATCAGATGATCCGCTGCCGCAGCCGTCTCCGAATTGTTGGTTTGTTAAATTTCTACGGCAATTTGTACCATAAACATTGCAGCAGTCATGACTTTCGCCGCCTCCGTAGTCCATGTATCCGGTTAGGATTTCACCATAGCCAAACCTAGATTTAGACTCCATTGCCGACTCCATTAGAATATCCCTCGCCAGAGCCGTATCCGTTTCCATAACCATTCATTTTGCAACCGTGACCGTATCCAAACCCTGCTGAAGTTGTTGCCCCACTGGGACATTCGTAAGCAATGTTAACCTGCCCCTTCACCAGTTTTGAAGCAGTATCCGCTTCCATATCCTTCTGGGTCGAGATCAAATTGTTCTTCGTAACCACCACTGGTTCCTCTGCCCCAGGCATATCCGTCGCCTTCTCCGAAGCCTTGTTCGTCTGTGTAACCATCGGCGCGACCGTCTCCGTGACCTAAGCCATCTTCAAACTGTTCATTCATTTAAATTTCTACGGCTAAGTGAGATTTGCCAGTTTTATCGCAGTCACTAAACAATAAGCCGCCACCTAAGCCAGTCCCGTGGTCTGACCCCCCGCCAGTGGCTCCTGATCCATAGCAAAAATTACTAGAGGGTAAATATGCCCATCTGGAAAAATTTCCATATTGAGTGCATTCTCCAGAGCCGAATCCAGCGCCCCTTCCTAGTATTTCATTACGGTAACTCATTCTCTGACAGACCTTCCGTCTGAGAAACAATCAGCTTTTAATGCACCTATACCTACTGATGCGCCAGACCTGAAGCACATGCCGTGGCCGCGCCCATTTCCGTTCGAGGCTCTTCGTCCGGGGGTTTTGGACCCATAAGACCCGTCCCCATTGCCGTAACCGTAGCCTTGTCCTTCTGCCTCCAGATCAAAATAAATCCGATGGTCTGGTATTTTAGAGCTGCCATCTGCGTGACACGAGCCGTTAGCATTTATTCGCTTGTTCCGTGATTTAAGCATTTAACCCTTCTTTAAGTCCTTGTCCCATAGCATAACCGTCTCCTTCGCCGTAACCAGACATGCCCGTGTCTCCGTCACCAGAGCCGTATCCATAACCTACGTTGCAAATTACGTTGCCGTTTGCATAGCAAGGATTTTCTTTGGATGATCCAGAAGAGTCACACGAACCGTATCGTGTCTCAATTGCTGCATTTGAATAAGGCATATCTATGGCCATTGTCCATACTGGGTTCCTCTGCCATTACCGTAGCCATCTCCCTCGGATGCGGAACGAGGGTCTCTTGTTCTGCCATCGCCGCTACCTGCACCAGAACCAAATCCTTTTTTAGTGCATATATTATTATAAGAATTACTCACAGAGTGATCACTAATGTTACACGATGTGTCTGTTTCAAACATTGCCGAAACCATCCCCCCGTCCGAAACCTTGGCAATCTCCTTGTCCATCGCCACAGCCTAGTCCTGAGCCGTAATTTAGATCTAGGATGTTTCCATAAGCAGCAACTTCAACATCATATGTTGAGCAACCTGACACCCTACAAGAACCAGAGGCCCCCTCTATTTCAGTCATCACCAGGACATCCCTTCTGCCAGACATCTGCCTTCAGCCCAACCGTCACCCCGTCCGTAACCGCTAGACCTTCCGAATCCGTCGCCACAGCCTCTTCCTTTGCCATCGCCTTTTTTTTCAAGTCGGGTATTTCCATAGAGTGTATCACCGACAACAAATGTTGAATAGCCTGATATTCTACAGGAGCCATGTATGTTTTCTATTTCTTGCATAAAAAACAGGCAGCGCCACCCGAAGGCAGCGCCGCCCACCCCCTTTATTACTCGTTTTCCCAGTCGGGAATCATGCCGATGGAAGCCTTGCCAGCTTCCGAGCATGGAATGATTTCGCAAGCATCAAGTACCATGATCTCAGGAATCTCATTGGCGTACTTGCATTCGTCCGCATTGGTCGTGCCTTCCTGGGCAAGGCCACTCAGCGTTTTACCGTGCCACTTCCAAAGACGACGGCTTTTCAGCAGAGTCACTTCTCGACCCGAGTGATGCGCAACATATCCAGCGTGAACGCCAGCATCTCGGCATCGAATGATGCAGTAACGCATGTCAGGGGTAACTTCTTGTCCGGGTTGCATGTTAGGCAAAGTCATAATTTTTCTCCAAGTTTAATAAAAAAGTTTAAATGTTTACGAGTTTACAGTTTCGACTTCATCCACTTCAATTGTGGCAGAGTCAAAGTAATGTTTTTTGTATTTAGTGAACTCCTTATCAATAAAGACGTACAGATAGTCCCCTCTAACAAAACAAGTCTTTTTGTGAAGCGTGGGAAAACTTGGAAAATTCAAGACCCCACCCTCGTCATCTTTTAGTAGATGAATATTCATGTTGAATCCTTAATCGAAAAGTGCGCTAAAAATCTTTTTTCTGTCGTATGAGCGGCTTAGATTCTCCTTTACTGCTTCGGTTAGTGCTTGAGAAACTCCTTCAGTAATAGCGTCAGCCATTGGAATCGCTGAGGCTACCAGTCCATCCTTAGAGGCTACAAGTCTGTTGGTTACCTCAGGAATAACATTGTCTTGTACCCAGTCCTTTACAAAGTGTTTTATGGTTGTTCGGGCTACGTCTGTCATCTCGTATTCAATCTTATCAACGAGATCTTTTTTGAGCATTCTGGTTGCTTCTTGGGTTGCCTCTTGAAGCAAATCCTTAAGCTGTCCTTCGGTTAATTTCATAGTTTACTCCAAGGAAAAAACACGCCGCCCGAAGGCGGCACGAATAATCAAGACCACCGACCGTTTTTTTTACTTCTCTGGTGGAATTCTAATAACTTCTACCCAATCAGGGAAATACTCTTCGGTTCCATCTTCTGTGACTACAGCCATCACGGGGTAACTAGGTTGATCAGCAGAAAAACTTGCATAGCCATCAGTAAAGATAAGCAATGCAGTCATTTCTTGATCAATATCTTTTTCTTTTACAAAATTAAAGATGGGGTCGAATGCAGTGCCTCCCCACTGCGCTCCTTCTACAATTGGAAAATCCTCTACAGCTTCCAATTTTTCATAATGATGCACATCAGTGTCAAACTGCATCGAATGAATAACATCTGGCGTTACCTCTCGAACAAGGCCAGCGATTTCATCAATACAATTTTGAAACTGTCCATACATAGATCCGCTACCATCCAAAGCAATGCCAAGCTCTCCGATGGCTTCCTTGGGGTTGACTCGCGGAAGATACAAATCCCTATACAGGGTACGCTTCTCAAAGTTTTTCCAAGAGTGCTCTTTCTGGAAAGATTGCGTCAAGAATTGTCTCAACTTGTCTTGCCAGTGTACCTTTGGCTCCTCTCTCTTGTCGATATAGTCAGTATAGTGACCAGGAACGCTACCAGCTTGAAATTTCTCTGCTTCAACGCACTCATTAATCAAAGCTTCAATTTGGCGTTGTTCTTCCGACATTGAGCCTTCGCCCTGCTCTGCTGACTCAGGCTGATCCAGTCGGTCCATAGCTTCTTTGATCTTGTCGAGAATACTTTGGCCAACTTTTTCCTTCATGTCAGAGTATGAATCATACCCGTCAGCCTGAGCGTCTTGGTCAAGCTTTTCCATGAGAATGTCGTAAAGTTCCTCTTCTGTGTACTGACTGAGGTCGTCTATTTTTTTGCCGGAATCCCGCTCGAAACATTCCAGATTATAATAATCCTTAATCTCAAAATAAGCGGGGTAACTTGCAAAATACTCCTCAAGGTCCGCATTAATAATAGTGTCGCAAGCAAGATTCCAAACTTCTGGTTCTCGCGAGCCCATTCTCAAGTGGTGCATCCTAAGAATGTGCTCCATCTCGTGAACAGTTACACCATTGATTAGTGCTTGAGATGATTCCTCAACAAACTTTGCGTCGAATAGGATTTTTTTGCCGTCTGTAGCAGCGCGGAATTGTTTCCCGTCAAAAATTTCTGCATTTGTCCAGTAAACGCAGGGGCCCCAAAAGCTGAAGCGGCTTTGCAAAGTATACAGAGCAGCATCAACCTTCTGTTGAAGGGCTTTGTAATCGTAGTCCATAATTTTTTTTCCTTAAAAGTGAGTACAAAAGGGGTGATTTGGTGTTTATAATGGCGGATCACTACAGTTAATACAAAAGTCACCGAGAAAACTCTTAGGTTTCTATACCTATACTGTTTTGATCCAACTCGGTGGCTATTTTTTTGGAGTTGTTATGTGCACTAAAAAGAAAACATGGCAAGAGCATCGCGAAAATATCTTAAAGCATAATAAGAAAATCATTGTTCCAAGTCAAGAACCAAAAGATTTTAAAAACAATAAATCTAAATTTGAAGCAACCTGTAAAGAATGTGGCCATAAGTGGTTTATTGCGGTATCAAAAGCGAGACAGGGTCGCAGTTGTCGTAAATGCTCCTATACTCTAGGCAGAAGGAGAAAAGACTGGTCAGATCATGTAAAAGAAGCTAACGAAGCTAACCTGAATGTTATTCTTCCTGAAGCTCGCCCAAAAGGAACAAACAATCATTCAAAAATTGATCTAAGATGCAAGATATGTAATAATACATGGAAAACATCCTTGCATAGTGTTAAATCAGGTCACGGGTGCCCGTACTGTGTTGGTAAAGCCTCAAAGACATGGGAAGAGCACAAGCAGGACATAGTAAAGATTAATTCGAACATTAAATTTCCAAACCTGCCTCAAAAAGAAATAGTAAGGAGCGATGATTATTTTTGCGCAACCTGCAAAGTTTGTAACCACTCATGGAATATAAAAGTTTCTAATGCGAAATCGGGTTATGGCTGTCCAAACTGTAGCTCTAGCAAAGGCGAAAAATCAATTAAAAGATACCTTGAAAGACATAACATTGTCTTTTTTCAAGAGCATAAGTTTGACGATTGCATCAGCGAAAACAATAAGCACTATAGGTTTGACTTTTATTTGCCCGATTACGAACTTCTTATTGAGTATCACGGGCAACATCATTACCATGAGAACACGTACTTTAATGAAAAACAAAATAACTCTTTAAGCAAAGTCACAGCTAATGACCAAATCAAGTTAGATTACGCTTTATCTAACGGCTATCGTATATGTTATTTGCCATACGACAAGATTGAACACATAGATAACCTATTAGATAAAGCGCTTTCTTCAATAAAGAAACTACTCAGGTTTGATCAGCATCTTTTAGATTGTGACCGTTAACCGATGTTCCGTACCATCTTGATCTTTCTTGAACGCCTTGGTTCCAAGATGCAAGACAGTTAGATAAAAATTCCGCTAAGATATAATCAGGAGTTCCTGAAGCTGTCTCTTGGCTATGTAAGTTAATTAGATCCGTTAATTCTTTTTGAAATTAACTCATAGCTTCCCAATGATTAAATCTAGTGACTTAACAGTTTCATCCCTAACAGAGTCAACAGTAGACACAACGTCAGAACTAAGGTTCGCCAAAAGATTGATTGTGTCGTTGGAAAGTTCTTCAATGTCTTCTAGGTTGGTTACATTGAGTTCCTTGACACGTTTAGCCAGTTCTACTGTTCTGTCGATGACCCTCTGTTGCACTTTTCGGGAATCACTGCTGTGATTATACAGCCGCTCCCTTACTGCTTCAAGGCGCTCCTTCAAAAGTCCTTTCAAGTGGGACTCGATTTGACCAATCTTGTTCTCCATTTTTGAGTCAAACTCTTCTTGGAGGTCTTCAATCAGCTCATCGACTCCGATAAGTTTTTCAAAGTTGGACTTCTCTGGCAGCATGCTCTCGAAATGATCAATAGAGAATCGACTAGCCATCTGCTCGGCAGTTGGGAGCATCCCCTCATCAAATGCGGTCCCTTGGCTCTGCTTGATTGCCTCAATTCGCCCAGGAATCGCATCAACCATATTCTTAACAAGTTTTTCTCTATTTGTTTTAATATCACTAATCAACCGATAGTAGTCCATTAGCTTTTCAGAAGGCAGCAGGTGTTGATTCCTACTAAATGGAACAGTCATCTTTTCGATTTCTTTGCGTTGCATTGCATCGAACTTATTGATTTGCTCAAGCTCTGGAAACTTACCGAATAGCTTTTTAGTAAAGTTACCAAGCTCTTTTTGGTTGGCTGATTTGTTTTCAGCTACCTCATTTGAGATTGCCTTGTCGACTTTGTTTCCTGTGCAGCCACGAAACTCAACAGTTACCAGAATTACCTTGTCAGAAATGGAAGTCATAATTTTTTCCTTAAAAAAAGTAAGTTTAACCTATTCCAGAGCTATTTCTGAAACCAGAACCAAAAGCGTCTCCGCCTCCGTGGCCTAAATTATCGGATCTACAGGCTCCACAGGCTCGGCCCAAACCCCAGCCAAAACCTTTTTCGCCTCCAAAAGAATAATCGTATTCATTAATGTCATCAGGAGTAGACCCAGAGCCTCTGCCATAACCATCAATGTCTGAGTCCTGGATCAATAATGCTGTCATGTTCTAGCTACTTAAAGAAAACCCCGCCCCCGAAGGGGCAGGGCGACAAACCAATCGATTAACCTACGGCAGCAGCGAAAATCGACGCATACTCTTTAATCAAATACTGTTGCTGGGGCTTAGTCAGCATCGAGAAGTATTTGGGATTTCGAGACATCGCATTGTGAATAAAGATGCTGCTCTTAGCCTTATTCGAAATACGATTCATGATGAACTCTGTAGCAGCGCGAGCATTCTTGGTCGCTTGCTTCTTGTCCTCAACGTTAATCGCATTCAGAAGTTGCATTAGCAGAGCATACAACAAGTCAGGTCGATTAGTTGACGGGATTTCACAGTTCATCGGATCATTCAGAACATCTTGAATACGAATATTCTTCAGATAATCTGACTGGTAGTAATTACTGAATTGAATCCCACAGACAACCCCGATGGTTCCACAGGCGAACTCGGTCAAGCAGTCCATATCAATATCACTATTGAGCAAATCGCTCAGACGTTCAAGGTTACGAGGATTGCAACCGATTGAGATATCGTCTGGATCAAAGTAAGATAAAGCGTCTTTCAGCTTCTGTCCGTCTTTATCCTGATTCATAGAGTTTGTGGTTTTCAGGCCACCCGTTACCCAGGCTACCAAGCCTGGATTAAACCCACGTTCGACTGCCACCTCTTCGAATTTCTTGACACACGGTACAGCATAGATGTGCGTCACACGACCTCGAATAGGAGTAATCGGCATAGTGGCACCAGCTTTGTCCTGAGGGCGGTTACTGGCCGCACAGACATAAGACCCCTCAGGCAAATCAAACGTGCCAATTCGCTTGTCCTTCAGCAAAGCGAAGAACTGAGGCTGCAAGATAGGTGCCGCCGTTGCCAAGTCATCACAAAGCAGGAAGGTTTTACCGTCTCGCGGGAACATTGCAGAGATAGCAAAATCACTAACAAGTCCTTCAATAGACTCTTCTTCCACTTCGCCAGTTTGAAGATTTGTCCGCTTTGCCTTAACTCCGTCCTTTGGCACTGGAATACGGCCATCAACCAAGTCAAACGTGGCGGGCGTCAATTCTAAGATATACTTAAAACCAGCCTTCTTGGCGATTGCTCGACACATCTCAGATTTTCCGATACCCGGAGACCCCCAAAGCCAGAAAGGGGCATCAACCTTAATGCAAGCCTCAATCATTTTTTGAGCTTTGGTCATTGAAACCTTAATAGTTTCCCAGTGATCACGTTGAACGGTTTTTTTGTTGGAAGACATAATTTTCCTCTTGAAATTAAAGTAGTTTAAAAATTAACTAGCGGGTGGTTTACTCAGATTCTTTCTCAAGTAATTCTGAGCGCAAAATCCTAACGTCATCCGGCGCTTCTATGCCAATTTTTGCATAGCTGCCACTGACTTTCTGTAGACTGAAAACGATTGGTTCTCCTAGAGCTTCATGTGTAAGTACAATCTCTTGCTTTACCTTTCTGTTTATAACGAGCATAATCTTCCTCTAACTAGGTTTAACGAAAATTTCCGCCCAAAAATTGAGCGTCTCCTCATCAATCTTTTTAAAGTCACCCCTTAAAAAGACAAAAGTTTCATCATTCTTCTTGAAAGTCGCCTCTCCATTGATAGACAATTCGCCCCCTTGGTCGTTTTGCAGGTCTTTAATTGAGATATATCCTGCCGGTGGACACAAGTCAATCAGAGTAGGTTCTTTGTCGGTTTTGCAGTCCTCCAATTGGATTTCTTTGTGTTGAACATCAAGATGATCAAAAAGTTTCACCAAGCCATCTCTGTAAACAACAGACGTTGGTCCGCCCCTGTAGTTTGCGGCATATCTAGCCAAAGACGTTATATCTGGCAATGAGGCAGCATCTTTCCTAATGTTAAAGTCAATCAACTCAGGGTCGGGTTTCCATCTGTCGAAACAGCACGAACAGTCAACCCCATCGGCTTGGCCGTTCCAATAAAGCCCCACTTCCTCTGCTCGATTTACTGCGGCATCCTCTGAGTCGGCTTCGATATAAACATAAAGCCCAAAGGGCGGCTTATAATCAAAGAAGCCTCCAGGATTATTTTGTTTGAATCTGTAAAACATAATCACCCTTTAGTAATGTGTTTTTGAATGGCCGTCAGGTTTTTTTCGGCGATTTTGAATTCGCGTTCCCTGTCTGAACCTTTCAATCCCATGAACCAATTTTTAACAGAAGGGTCGGCATTGTCAAGCCACTGTTTTAGGATTTTTGGAGTTTTCATTTAGTCTCTTTCTTTCTCTTCTTAAGATTCGATTATACTGTTCAGAAACGTGTTGATTGCTACACTTTAAAGTTTTAGCTACTTCATATTGAAGCTTTCCCTTGAGAATCTCGTTCAGGATAAATTTTTGTTGCGGAGTACATCTACTTAAAATACCATCTACAAACTCCTCATTTTCTACAGCAACCAGAGAGTCTTGCTCTTTGGAGATCATGTCTAAAGTCGACTCTTCAACCTTAGGTAGAACCCTGTCTTTTCGGTTAGATCTTGGGATTCTTATCGCCGGTCTACACTCCTCAAAGGCAAATTTAGCAAGGTGGTTTCTAATTGTTGTATGAGCATAAGTAGAGAACTTATACCCCTTAGACTCATCAAATCCCTTTGCGGCCACCGTTAAGCCAAGCAACGCAACAGATATTCTTTCTTCTTTGGGGAAGAAATACTCTGGAGTGTTCCACTCATGTGCAAGCTTGTAAGCTATATTTAGATGGTCCTCAAGGTTAATCATGGTCGCCTCTCAATTGTTTAAATGTTTACTTCTGTAATTTTCAATGTACCTCGTGTTACATTTTGAATAGTAATTAGTTTGCCAAAACCCAACGACAGACTTCCATCTAGAAGTGAGTTCGTTTAGGTTTTTTACGTAACGCCTAGTTTGATAGTAATTAAAAATCAAGCCCAGGCTTAATCCAATCAAAAGGCCGAAACCGAACATTTGCTGGCCTCCAGTTTTTCTTGGATCAAAATTCTCATAGAGCGCCAATCAACACAAGAACTTTCGGCCCAGGTTTCCATCAGAGTGTCTACCTGAAAAGTTGATAACTCGGGAAATTGAACTTCGATAGCCTTACATAAAGCCACCGTAACAACCTCAAGAGTTTCTGAGGCATGGTCTTCACTTAGGTCCCTATCTAAATAAAAATCATCGGTAGGGTCAGTAAGAGAACAGCTCTCATAAGCATCAATCAATGGTCTAGCAATCAAACGAAAATCACGAAGCCTGCTTAAATAATCCATAATTTAATCTCCTAAAAAGGAACCGTGTCTAAAAGTCTTTTTGCAACTAAAGATTTTATCTTCTGAAAGTCGCCACAATGAATCACATGAGCATGAACCAAACTGGCCTCTTCTCCAATATCGTACCAATTTTTTGAAATCCTTCCAGTCTGGAATATACTTATGCACTCAAGATAAGTAAACTCACTTATTGTTTTTTCTATTTGGGCGAGACTTAAAGAAGTCTTCCCACTGCTGGTAGGCTTTTTCGGCTTGTTTGGGACAGTCATGCTTGCTCAGCACTCCATTAGGACCAAAGATAACCCAAAGATCCCTATACTCTGTGGACACTTGGTAAATCAAATCCCCATAGTCATCAACAATCTCTTTCGGGTAGAAGAATTGTTCTCGGTGCATAGAAACTATCATTCTTCACCCAGTCGAAGCTCATATAGGTCTTCATAGGTGATGAAGTTTGCCCCTTTATGCCTCTCTCTTAGGAAAGCAATCATATCAGGCTTATTGTCTGGGATGAATTTTACTATACGCCCAAACAATTTTTGTAGTTCTCTTCTATGGCGAACTTGAGTTGTATAAATCACATCTGCCTGACTCAAAAGCAAGATAGCCTCAAGATTATTCCCGTGAGAAGCGCTAAGTGCCACTGTTTGCATTGTAAAGCTCTCTTTCTCGTTTTAGCACAAGATTGTAAATCCTGCTTACGTTGGCCTTGCCACAACCAAGGTCTTTCGCAATCTCAACTTGAGACCGCCCCTGCAACATATTGTTTAATATATATTTTTCTTTTTTAGAGCATCTACTCAGGATGGTTTCGATGTAATCTTTGTTGTCGATTAGCTCAAATAGGTCCTCGTTGAGAATGCTTCTATCGTTGATTTCTTTTTTGCGGGGCATTGTGCCAACTTTTGGAGCTGGCTCTACAGGATTGTAGGGCATCGCAAAGCCCTGATGTTCGTTGGTGATTTGGTGTCTGTGGAGATGCCTTTGAATCACAACATAGGCATAACTAGAGAAAGCCACGCCCTTTGCAGGATTGTAATTCTCTATTGCTTTAACTAGAGCGATATAGCCTACTGACAATCTGTCATCTAGTGGAAACATATTGGGTGAGGGTGTAACCCAACGATGAGCCACAGTATGAATTAATCCAATATGGTCCAAGGGGTCAATTTTGTTCATATTTTCTTACTAAATCTAACGCTTGTCTTAATGGGATTCTAAATTTGGTTCTAACATGTTGCACCGCCCTAACCCGCGTCAGATGACGAATCTCTTCTTGAGTTTTTTTGTCTAGCTCTACTATAGAGCGACGCTCTTCTAGTATCTCTTCGCAGTATGACTGAAGAGCAGCTAAGTCATAAGCCTGAGCAATATGTCTACACCAACATTTTACATAATCAGGTATCATCTAAGCTCTCCAATCATTAGAAAGAACCATAGGCTAAACAGTAAAAAGGCAACTAAAATAAATAACATTAATTTGAAAAGCCTTTTTCGTCACAGCGTTTGTTTTTTGAGTAGGATTGGCCGTCGGAGAAATTATCTTCGTCATAAAGCAGGCACGTCGATGCTCCTTCTTTATTGCAATCAGACTTTAGGTTACCATAGCCCCAGCTTTCCCCGTACGGATTTGGCCTTCCTGCTCCTTCTGTTTCGTTTAAAATAACTGATTCTCCATTTGCCATGCAAGAAAGGTCTGTCCAGTTCATTTTAGGAAGTTCTCACCGGGAATAATCTTGAAAACTTTTGGATCATAATAG
>Ga0070727_10000176_pt1 | contig 98499 bp, 84 predicted proteins | sample tdAd472_FD_66722 | JGI IMG/M metagenome (GOLD analysis project Ga0070727, IMG submission 66722) | Marine sediment microbial communities from the Atlantic coast under amendment with organic carbon and nitrate - tdAd47.2 | ecosystem: Environmental > Aquatic > Marine > Coastal > Sediment | place... | reverse complement strand
ACCGTGCAGCTGCTCGATCAGCTCAGCGAAGCAGAGCGACAGACGGCGGTGGAATTCATACAGCGTGGTGGTCCCCGTGGCAGGGGAGACAGGCGACGTCCGAACAATCCCTCCGCCTTACCGGACCGGCTCAACAGGCCACCCGGCTCGCCTCCTGTTGTTCCCCCGGATGCCCCACCAATTGCGCCCCCCCAGGGCCAGTAACACAAATTCCTGCGAAAACTTCTCAGGGACCCTCTGATCAATTATGGACGTGCTCTGGGGGAGTCTGTCGGGCGTGGCGGCTGGTCGTTTCCTGACGTACCGAACCTGGGTTATTCTTCCATCTGCCAGCCGCCTCCAAGGGCCTGAAACAGCGCCAGTGCGGCATTGAGTTGTGCCTGCTTGCGGTCGAGATAGGTATTACGCGTATCGAACAGGGTGTTTTGACTGGTCAGTATAGTAAGAAAGTCGGCGACGCCTTCTTCATAACGAATCTGGGCGATACGGAATGACTCTTCCGCTGAAGCCAGGTTCCGCAGCGCCACATCTGTCTGTGCCGCCAGCAGCTGGATATTGCTCAGCAGCACGTCAATTTCATTGAAGGCGGAAATCACCGCAATGCGATAGCGACTCAGGCTGTTTTCCAATACCAGCATGGCCTGCTGGATATTCCTGTCACGTTGACCATTGTCCAGCAGCAACTGCACCAGGTTGGCATTGATCGCCAGCAGTTGTTCGGGATTTTTCACCAGGTCGGTCAGTGAGTTGCTGGACGCGCTGGTGCCGGCAGTGAGCGAGATCTGCGGAAACAGCTCGGACTTGACCAGGTCCACGTTGGCGCGGGCACTGCGCATGCCGGCTTCTGCCACCACCAGGTCCGGTCGTCGGTTAAGTAACTGTGACGGCATTCCTGGCTGCACCACGGGCACTTCCACTTCGTCCAGCGAACTGCCCTGCATGTCAAAATTCTGCACTGACTGCCCGGTCAGCAGGGCCAGTGATGAACGGACCGCGAGGTCATCCTGCTGGAAACTCTGCAGGTTGATGCGCTCACGTTCCAGGGCGATCTGCTGCTGCAGGGCTTCGATGGGTATGGCCACACCGGCATCCACCCGGGCCTGGGCAATCTCGTAGATAGCCTGGGCATTGATGACGTTCTGCGACGTGGTGGCAACCTTGTCACGGGTCAGCAGCAGCTGAAAATAACTGGAGGCCGCCGTGGTAAGCGTATTCAGCGCAATGTCGGCGGCCTGGGCGGCGCTGGAGTCGTAGCTGGCAAGTGCGTCATCGTAAATGGCAGGCCTGCTGAGAATGTCGTTGTAGCTGGCCGAAGCCTCCAGGCTGATGACTTCGCCACTGGTGTCTCGGAACGATTCGTTGTCAATGCGGGAGTCCCGGTAGACCGGACTGGTGCCCAGGTCGATAATCGGCGTTGGCAACAGGTCAAATCCAGCCTCACGCAGGGCAATCTGCGCGGCTTCCAGGTTTCGTCGATTGACCTGAAGGTCGAGATTGCTGTTTTGTACCAGGGATACCAGTTCGGTCAGTTCGTCGTTGTTGAAGCCAGTCCACCACTGGGTGTCGGGCCAGAAGCTGTCGTCGGCTGCCGAGGCCAGTGTCCATTGTTCCGGCACATCACTGTCGGCCAGCTGCGGCAGTTCGGTACTGGTGCAGCCAGCCAGGGTCAGTACGCCGATAGCGATGGCGGCAGCCAGTTTTTTTCTTGGGGTCATAGTCGCTTTTCCAGGTTGGATTATTCGTTGGCCAGGGCCACTACGGGGTCCAGGCGCGATGCCTTTCGCGCCGGTGCAAAGCCAAACACCAGGCCGGTAGCCGCGGCACAGCTGAATGCCAGAATGGCAGGCAGGGCGGTAAACTTGATGGATACGCCGAAAAGCAACAGCAAATTGCCCACAGCCACGCCGATGAGAACACCGATGATGCCGCCCACGCCGGAAACGACGATGGCTTCCGACAGAAACTGGGCCATGACATCTGACTGGCGTGCGCCAGTGGCCATACGAATACCGATCTCCCGGGTGCGTTCGGTAACAGATACCAGCATGATGTTCATCACGCCGATACCGCCTACAAGCAGTGAGATTGCGGCAACGGAACCCAGGAGGATGGTAAAGGTCTGTTGTGAGGCGGAAACAGTGTCCAGCAGTTCGGCGCTGTTGAAGATGCGGAAATCCTCGAGGCCGTGGCGGGCAATCATGAACTCCGTCAGGTCCTGCTCGGTCTCTGCAATCCGGTCTATGTCGTCCACCATCACCGAGATGGAATTGACATTGGTTTCACCAAACAGGCGCAGGGCGCCGGTCTTGAGTGGCACGAACACCGCATCGTCCTGGTCTCCACCACCTGGTCCCGCCGCAGCACCCTTGCTGGTGAGCACGCCGATGACCTGGAAGGGAATGTTGCGAATCAGTATGTATTCACCAAGCGGATCTTCACCCGCAGCAAACAGCTCGTCCGCCACGGTACTGCCCAGCACCGTAACCGCCGTGTAGTTGTCACTGTCTTCGCGGGTAAAAAAAGTACCCTCGCTGAGTGGCCAGCTGCGCAACTCCGGCATGGATTCACTGGTGGCAGTAATTGTCGTCTGGTAATCCTGCCGGTTGAAGCGAACGGTATCGTTGCCACGAATCTCGGCTATTGTGCCCAGTATGTTGGTTAACTGGGCGCTGATGGCATCGGCATCGTCAAACGTCAGGGTCGAGGGCATATTGCGCCGCTGACCCTCCATTCTCGCCGGTTGCAGGGTCAGGCGATTGGTCCCGATAGAGCTGATACGATCGACGATATCCTGCTGCGCGCCTTCACCGATGGCCAGCATTGCCACCACCGAGGCGACGCCGATGACGATACCCAGTAGTGTCAATACGGTTCTGAATATATTGGCTCGCAGTGAACGCAGTGCCATGCGTACTGATTCGGTGACACCGGTCAGTGCCGAGGTGGCCTGACGACCCGAAAACAGTTCGCGAAGACGGCGATTGTTACGGGCATCCACGGCTTCCTCACCGGGACCGCTGTCATTGATGATCTGCCCGTCCCTGAATTCAATAATGCGGTCGGCATGCTCCGCCACTTCGCGGTCATGAGTAATAAGGATGACGGTATGCCCTTCACGGGCCAGGTCTTCCAGTAAAGCCATGACTTCGATACTGCTCTGGGAATCCAGGGCACCGGTAGGTTCGTCGGCAAGAATAACCTGCCCGCCGTTCATCATGGCCCGGGCAATGGACACGCGCTGCTGTTGTCCCCCGGACAGTTCGCTGGGACGGTGTTCCATACGGTCCCCGAGGCCCAGGGAAGTCAACAGCGCTTCACTGCGCAGGCGCCGTTCCTGCTGTCCCAGACCAGCATAGATGGCCGGTACCTCGACGTTCTCACCCGCCGTCGCCGTAGCCAACAGATTATAGCTCTGAAACACGAAGCCGAAGGCTTCGCGCCGGAGCCAGGCCAGGCCATCGGCATCAAAGCTCTGAATATCCCTGCCGGCGAACAGGTACGTGCCCTTGCTGGGGCGGTCCAGGCAGCCCAGGATGTTCATCAGCGTGGACTTGCCGGAACCCGACTGACCGATAATGGCCAGGAATTCACCACTGTAGATCTTCAGATCGATACCGCGCAGGGCATGCACTTCGACGCCACCGTCGGTCCTGAACAGCCGGTGTATACCGCGCAATTCAATCAATGGGATGGCACGGGATTCTGTGCCGGCATTGGTATCAGTCAAGGATTCGGTCTGTTGTGCCGGGTGAGTGCGCCGATCATCAATCACGGTAGCAGTCATCAGAAAGGTCTCCTGCCGGCAAAGCCGCCGGGAGGTCCGCCGCCTTCCCCGGGGAATCGATCAGGGCGCTGAAGCTGGACAACGCCGGAAACCACCCGGTCACCTTCATTCAGTCCGGCCACGATTTCCGCCGCAATCCGGCTGGTCACGCCTACCAGGACCCGCTGGGTGGATTGATTACCCGCTTCATCAACGGTAGTTACCAGCGCCGGCCTGACGGTGTCGGCATCAAACTCCTGGTCGCCAGCCTGGAGATTTCGTCCAGGTGGCCCTGGTCGCTCCGCCTCCGCACCGGTTGCGGATGGAAAATCCATGAGCTGGCGCGCCGCCGGCCGGTTCGGTGCCAGGTCACCCTGTTCCCCGGCCGCCACCCGGTTCAGTCCCGGCCGGCTGTTGCCCGGACCGTTTCGCTGCGCGGATCTCTCGATAAAGGTCACCGCGCCCATGGGGATGGTCAGTACGTCCCGGGCCGACGCCGTGACGAAGTAGACCTGGGCAGTCATCTCCGGTAGCAGGGCGTCGTCGTCATTGGCGATATCGAACAGCCCGGTGTAGAGCACAACATTGTTTTCGATCTTTGGCGTGGGCAGAATCTGCCGGACCTTGCTGTACCATCGACGAGCGCCACCGCCCAGCGTGGTAAAGTAGACGTCCATGTCTGACTTGATATCCCCGATATCCGCCTCGGAAATATCCGCCTCCACCGTCATTGTGCCCAGATCGGCGATGCGCAGGATTATCGGTGCCTGCTGGTTGGCGTTGAGCGTACGGCCTTCCTCAATGAAAACGGAAACAATGGTGCCCGCCATGGGTGCATAGATACGGGTGAACTCCAGCTCGGTTTCACTGGATTCCAGGCTGGCGAGGTTCTGTTCAATCTGTTTTTGCAGCTGAATCAGGCTGGACTCCGCCGAGGCCAGGGCGTTCATGGCATTGTCATAGTCCAGTTGACTGGTGGCATCGGCAGCCATCAATCGGGCCTGGCGTTCGGCATTGGCACGGGCCAGCGTCAGCGAGGCTTCCCTGGCGGCAATCTGGGCCTCAAGGGCTTCGATGCTGGCACGACTGGCCTCGACTCGCGCTGCCTGGACCCGGGCATCAATCTCGGCCAGCAGCTGGCCCTGCTCCACGACATCACCCACCTCCACGTAAAGCTGTTGCAGCTGTCCGGAAACCTGGGCGCCTACATCGACGTATTCACTGGGCTGCAGACTACCCGAAGCGGCAATGGTATTTTCGATGCTACCGATTGCCACCAGCGAAATACGGGCTTCGCTATCGGGGCTATCGTCCTGGCCGGTGAACGTGAAGTAGGCGGCAAGCAGGACTACCGCCAACGCGCCTGCCCACAGGTATAGTGACCTGCGGTGACGTCCCTGGGGTGACAGATCGAAACCTGAAGTATTACTGGTCATGGTGGTGTTCTTCCCGAGAGTTGTTGAAATTAGATCCCCCTGCACAGCGTTCAAGCAGGCGCAGGCTGCGTTAATCCAGAGATTTCAACCGATGTCTACTTTATGTGGTGGTATGTAAACGGTTCAGGCCGGCAGGCTCTTTCAGCAGCCACCTATCTATACGTGTGTCATGCGAATACCCTTTCTTCCCCAACCTGGATAATTGTCGTTATCGGTGAACTGCCTGCCCGCACCGGTGAGTGGACTAAAACCCGGGGATGGGTCACGCCTGCTGCTTCCACGCTACGGAAGCAGGGCAGATTTTTCGGAATTTCAGGAAGCAGGTGACTGTGCCGCCGGGGCATAGGCGGATAGGCTGTCGGGAGACGGGGTTGCGGGGCGAACCGCCGGTGTCACCCCGGGCTAGAACCCGTAGGTAAACGACAGCGCATAGGCGTAACTGGTGGTGAATTGCAGGACCCCGTTCAATTTGCGTTTCAGGGGCACCCGCCCGGAGAGACCCAGGTCAAGACCGTTATCGAAGGCATAGCTGATGGAAGGAGTAAAATCCAGCCATTGCCCACCGGTATTGGGCACGTCGAAATCGAATCGCTGGTCTTCGGTCGTATGCTGGTAGCGCAGCCCGACGGAGTAACTCAGGCCATTGGTAAAATTCTGAATAAAGTCGGCCGTGGCAACAAGCTGATCGCCGAAAACGTAGTCCCTGTCGTTCTCCTTTTCGTTGTTCGTGTAGAAGACTGAACTTGTCAGGACCCGGGTTGCCGCCTGGTTGAATGCGTAGCTGTGGCTGGCCCACAATATGGCACCTGCCGCACCGGTACTCGGCTGCATGTCTTCAGAAAACCTGATCAGGCTCCCGGCATTATCTTTCCCCGTGGGCAACCTGGCGCCAAGGCCCAGGGAAACCTGCTGGCGGGAAAACGGGGTGATATAGCGCGGCGTGTACCGCAGCATGATGATACTGTCGCCCAGCCCCGAGGTTTTCTGCCTGCCAAAAAAACTCTGTCCCACTTCACGCTCATGTTCGATGTAGGACACCAGTGCCGACAATCCCCAGCGATCACTGAGGCCATAGTTGATGGCAAGTGCCTGGGACACGGAAGATCTTCTTCGATCGGTTTCATCGTCAATCTGGCTGCTCCCCTCAACCAGGTCCGATATTTCATGGAATTCGGAGGTGAAGCTGAGAAAAAGGTCTCCCTGTTCCGTCGCCGAGGTATCCAGGGCGCCCATCAGTGGTGTACCGGCACAGCTGCAGGTAGCGGAAAGCACGGATTCAGGCATCACTGAACCGATGCCGATGAGCAGCAGGAGCACAATTGGCCGCGTGGCCAGTACGTTGCCAGGCGCCTCGTCAGTGAAGTCGCCTACAAGCCGGAGTATTGCCATAACTGGTCAGAGATTCTCTATTGTTATTATCTGTTATTGTAGTCGTCATCGGTGGACCCGGTAGATTCGGGGTCGACGAATCCAATAGACCGAGGTGCCGGGTAATAAATTTCAGCAGCGAGGCCCGGTTCCGTCTCGTCGGTTTTCGTCATCCACTTCGGTGGGATACTCCCGATGAACAACACGACAAACAGGCACTTGTACCTGTCTTTCCGATCTACCGTTCAATAAGCCGGCTCGGCAACAGGCTGTGGTTCGACCGTGTCAGGATTTGACCATGGAGCCCCCTGGCTGTGAATAACTATGAACATCTATGAACAAGTGCCTTCAGGTTACGGAGATGCCGTCACCAGTGAAGAATCTGCCGGCCGGCGGGAAACAGAAGCCGTGCTGCAGCAGTTGGTGAACAGATTTCCCGATAAATACCGCATTTTCGAACTGTCCTTGCAGGTGCGCTGGTGAACTCGGCAATTCCATTTACGTAAACGCAGTAACTGGTTCCATGATCATCCTCGATTATTCGCTCGCCATGCTGGGCCTGTTGGCCGGCTTCGCCTTTCTTACCGGCATACTGCATGGTGCAGTAGGTCTGGCAGGTGGTGTGGTGATGACGGCTATTCTTTCTCATTTCATGGGCATAAAGGTGGCCATTCCGGTGATGACCTGCGCGCTTGTTATCAGCCACAGCTCACGCGTGCTGATTTACAGGAAGGAAACCGACTGGCGGTCTGTCCGCACCGTACTGCTGTTCGGGCTGCCCACCACGGCCCTGGGCGCTTTGCTGTTTACCTGGTTACATCCCAGGGTTGTTGCAATTGTCTTTGCGCTGTTTTTACTGGCGTCAATTCCCATCAAGCGCTGGGCCCGGCAGCATCAGCTGCGCACCGGGTCGAAGCTGCTGGCCGCGGCCAGCGCCATCTGGGGAGTGCTGGCCGGTAACGTGGTCGGCCCGGGATTTTTCCTGGCACCGTTTTTACTCGGTACCGGCATGAACCGCCTGAGCTTTGCCGGGACCCTGGCAACGGTTACCCTGCTGATGAATCTTGTCAAGATGACGGTGTTCGGCTCCACGTCACTGTTGAATGGCGAACTTTTCCTGCTGGGCCTGGGTCTGGGGCTGGCAACAGTTCCCGGAAACTGGGTCGGCAGCAGGGTGCTGCGACGGGCCAGCGATGGTGACCATCGGATCGCCGTGGATATCCTGACCCTCGGCCTGATTGTCAATTTTCTGTATCTGGCCATCGCCTGAACAGATAGCACTTTCCTCGACAGCGGATTCTGGTATGGTGCCGGTGGATGTCAATACAACCGGTCAAATTCAACAGACCAGCAAGCACACAACACGCAATCAACAAGACGAGTAATAACCTTGCCTGGCCCGGAAAATCAGTCCACACGCCCCGATGAGTTTAACAACAACAGGATTGCTGATCTTGCCGTCCTGGTTTCCCTATTTGCCTTCACCGGCTGGTACCTGTGGGACACCTGGCGGGCTTCCAGCCACCTGTACAACCTGGTGTTTGTCCTGCCGCTGACCGTGACAATCATGACGCTTTGTGCCTTTTCCCTGGTCAGGGAACTGCTGCGACCCGCGGTAAATCGGCACCAGGAGCCGTCACCACCGACAACGTCAGCCGATTCGGTTGCAGACCCGATTCCGGCAGTCCCAGCCGGTGTGTATCACGATGTCTCGTCATCAGGGCAGCAGGGTCCGATGGCTGGCGCAACCGGAAGTCTGCCGGCGATTGCCTTGTTCGTCGGGTATGTCGCCACCCTGCCGTGGCTGGGTCTCGATGTGGGTACCTTCGTGTTCATAGCCCTGTTTCTCAAACTTGGCGGCGAAGGAAAATGGCAGTGGATTCTGGCTTATGCACTGGCATTCTCACTGGGGGCTTCGCTGTTTTTTTCCACCATGCTGCCCTATGACATGCCGCTGCTGCTGATACCCGGCGGTGGCTGACCATGGTCGAGATCACTACACTCACCGCTGCACTGGAGCTGCTGTTCTCCGATTTCACGCCCTGGCTCATCGTGGTCCCTGGTATCCTGATCGGCCTGACTTTCGGCGCCATTCCCGGACTGCAGATCTCCATGGCCATGGCGATCTTTCTACCCATGACCCTGTACATGGATTTTATGCAGGCCATGCTGTTTCTCACCGCCATCTTCACCGGTGGCAGTTTCGGCGGCAGCATACCGGCCATCCTGATGAATATACCTGGCACTTCTTCGGCAATCTCGACCACTTTCGACGGCTATCCCATGGCGCGCCAGGGCCGGCACAACCAGGCGCTGGGAGTTGCCCTGGGAGCGTCCTGTCTCGGCGTGATCATAGGTTACACGGTGTTGCTGCTGCTGATCGGAGTGATTTCCGAAGTCGTGTTGAAAATCGGACCCGCGGAGATGTCGGTGCTGATCCTCTGGGGAATCACCCTGATTGCCAGCCTGGGGGGAAACAATCCGGTGAAAGGAGTGATAGCCGGACTGGTGGGCCTGATGCTGGGCACGGTGGGTTTCAGTGAGGCGGGAAACACCCGCGGCACCCTGGGTCTCGATTCGTTGTTGGACGGCATTCCGTTGATTCCGGCGATGATGGGCATGTTCGCCGCGTCGGAACTGTTTCGCCTGGTCAATGCCCGTTACCTGGTAGAGGACGACCGGGCGCGCAAGGTCAACGTCGGCGAAATTCTGCGGGGCTTCTGCAGCACGCTGCGATTCCCGGGAGTCATCGGCCGCGGCAGCCTTATCGGCGTGCTGGTCGGTTCCATACCCGGCGTCGGCTCTTCCATTGCCAATCTGCTGTCCTACATCGAAACCAAACGTCGCTCCCGGGACCCCGGGAGCTTTGGCCGCGGCAATCCGGCTGGCGTAGTGGCTTCGGAAGCCGCCAACAGTACGTCCGAGGCCGGTTCCCTGGCCACCCTGCTGGCTTTGGGCATCCCCGGTGGCGGCGCCACGGCGGTCATGCTGGCGGCGTTTACCATGCACAATATTACCGGTGGACCGGTGTTTATCCGCGAACAGGCAGATGTAGTCTATGCCATCATCCTGGCCAACTTCGGCCAGGCTTTTCTGTTGATAGGCCTGGGGCTGCTGTTTATTCCCGTGCTGGCCAACGTCGTCAAGGTACCCATGCGCTACCTGGTGCCTTCGGTACTGTCCCTCTCCATTTTCGGCGCGTATGGTCTGACCGGCAGCCTCACCGGCCCCATCACGCTGATGATTTTTTCCCTGTTAGGCTGGGTGTTCAAACGGTTCGACTACTCCATTCCGGCCTGCGTGATCGGTCTGCTGCTGGGTGGCATGGCGGATGAAATGATGATTTATACCTACCAGATAAGCGGCGGACAATGGACTTACCTGCTGGAAAGACCTATTGCCATGACCTTCCTGGTGCTGCTATTGCTGTCGCTGTTTGGCGGCCGGCTGCTGGTGGTCCTGAGGCGACTGGCTGGCAGGCCGGTCGACAGCCGTATCGGTGACTAGTGTCCTGGCTGCGCAGGGTGCTCAATGGTTACTGCCATCACGGACAGGTATACTTTCGTTTTTCCGCCTGATTACCGGATGCAATCACTGATGCGCGATGAAACAGAGGTGCTGGTCATCGGCGGCGGCCATGCCGGGCTGTGCGCGGCCATTGCCGCCGCCGAGTCCGGTGCCCGGGTCACGCTGGTGGAACACGCCGATCGCAGCATGCGTGGCGGCAATTCCCGTCATACCCGGAACCTCCGGGCCATGCATGACGGGCCGCTGGCTACCTTGCCGGACAGCTACTCCGAGGAGGAATACTGGCAGGACATCCTGCGGGTCACCGCAGGCGATACCAGTGAGACACTGTGCCGGCTGATGATCAGGGAATCCCCCGGCCTGGTCCACTGGCTGCAGAAACACGGCGTGCATTTTCAGCCGGCACTCAGTGGCACGTTGAACCTGGCCCGCACCAACGCGTTTTTCCTCGGTGGTGGCAAGGCCCTTGTCAATGCCCTGTACCTGGCCGCGGAGCGACTGGGGGTGGACATCCGTTACCACACCGAAGCCCGGGAACTGGATATTGCCGACGGACAGTTCCGCCTGGCCCGTGTCATCGACCGCGGGTTTGCCAGTGCCATCAGGGCGCGGGCAGTGGTCATCGCCAGCGGCGGCTTCCAGGCCAACCTGGAGTGGCTGAAGGAGGCCTGGGGAGAACAGGCGGCCAATTTCATCATCCGGGGTACACCTTACGCCCGCGGTCAGATGCTCAGGGAACTGATGCGCTACAACATCCGCACCGTCGGCACACCGGACCAGTGTCACGCCGTTGCCATCGACGCCCGGGCACCCAGATTTGATGGCGGCATTGTCACCCGCCTGGACAGCGTCTGTTTCGGTATCGTGGTAAACCGGGATGCCCAGCGATTTTATGACGAGGGCGAGGACTTCTGGCCCAGGCGATACGCCATATGGGGCAGGCTGGTCGCCGGACAGCCGGGACAGATCGCCTATTCAATTATCGACAGCAAGACCATCGATCGGTTCATGCCGTCAGTGTTTCCGGCGATCAGCGCGGAGTCAATACAGGGACTTGCCGGACTGGTGGACCTCGACCCCGGCAGACTGTGTGCAACCGTCCAGGCCTTCAACCAGGCGATACAGGAAGGGAACTATAACCCGGACGTACTTGATGATTGCCGAACCACGGGCCTGACACCGGACAAAACTCACTGGGCATTGCCCCTGGATACGCCACCCTATTACGCTTATCCATTACGACCGGGCATCACCTTCACCTACATGGGCGCTGCCGTGGATTCCAGTGCCCGGGTGCTGGATGCCGACGGCAACCCCTGTGAAAATATCTTTGCCGCAGGAGAAATCATGGCCGGCAATATACTCGGTCGCGGCTACTGTGCCGGTACCGGTATGAGTATCGGGGGCGTCTTCGGCAGAAGGGCAGGGATGGAAGCGGCATGTCTGACGTGACAATTATTGCCAGGCAGGGGGCTGCTGCAGCGGAAAACGCCGCCAATAGCGGGGAGTCGGCTTCGGCGACGGAACTGAAACGGGTGCTGGATATCTGCAATGCCTGTCGTTACTGCGAGGGTTTCTGTGCAACTTTCCAGACCCTGTCCCGACGTCGCGAAGTGGACTGGCAGGAGCTGGATTACCTGGCCAATCTCTGTCATGGCTGCACCGCCTGCTACCACGCCTGTCAGTATGCACCGCCACACGTTTTCAGTATCAACGCGCCCCTGGCGTTCAGTGAGCAGCGTATAGCCAGCTATGCACAGTTTTCCTGGCCCGGATTTATGGGAAAACTGTTCCAGAAAAACGGCCTGGTGATGTCTGTGGCAACCGCCGTGGTTCTTTTCCTGACCCTGTTGCTGGGTTCGTTACTGGTTAACAGGGACACCCTGCTATCACAGCAGGTTCAGCCCGGCGCTTTTTATCAGGTAGTCAGCCACGAGTTTCTTGTTGCCACGGCCGGAACGGTGTTTCTGTTTGCCATTTTCAGTATGGCTGTCAGTGCAGCCCGCTTCGGCAGGGCCAGTAAAACGCCACAACAGAAAATGACGCTGCGCGCTCTTGGACAGGCGCTGCGCAGTGCCGCCACCATGCGCTACCTTGGAGGCGGGCACGGGGAAGGTTGCAATGCGGAAAACGAATCCTTCAGTAATCAGCGGCGAATCTTCCATCAGTTCACCATGTGGGGATTTCTGCTGTGCTTTGCTGCCACCTGCACGGCCACGGTCTACGAGTATTTTCTTGGTCGTCTCTCGCCGTTTCCGTTTCTCAGCCTGCCGGTGCTGCTTGGCACCGTTGGCGGGGTCGGATTGCTGGTCGGTCCCGCAGGGTTAACCTGGGTGAAACTGCGCAGTGATACCCGCCCCGTGGATACCCGGCAGTACGGTATGGACTATGGCTTCCTGGCCCTGTTGTTCCTGGTCAGCCTGACAGGGCTGGCCCTGCTGGCGCTGCGGGAAACCACGGCCATGGGTGTGCTGTTACTGGTCCACCTAGGCTTCGTTTTCTCGCTGTTTGTCACTCTGCCTTACAGCAAGTTCGTTCACGGTGTTTACCGCTTCGTCGCACTTGTTCTGTTTCATGGCGAGGAAACCCGGACCCGGCAATGAGCCTCAAGCGACAACGTGGTAACCGGGCTTCTGCCATGATTTCACCATGAAATCCAGAAATATGAACAAACAACACCGCTTCCCACCCCCTCCCCCCCACGTTCCCCAAGACTACTTCCCGGTTTTGTACTCATCAATTCAGCAACGCTGTCTGTTCTGGAGCGAACTGCCTGATACTGAGCTGCTCCTTTGCTCTTGACTGTTCCCGAATGGTGTGCTTGACTTCTGTCAAAGTCCCCCAGAATAACATGCATCACCAGTGTCCCCCTCGATGCACAACTTGGCACTGGTAAATGCAGGAGTTTACTTTCATGATCAATTTACGAATAACGCCACCGTGGATACATTTGGCTGCCCGGCGCGTGCTTCTCAACAGCTTATCAGCAGTGGCGGCGGGGATATTGACCGGAACGTCCGCTGTCGCACAACAGGGTCAATCCGCTCCCACTTTCGCAGATGACGTCGCGCCGATCATTTACGAGAAATGCGTCGAATGCCACCGACCGGGGTCAATTGCGCCGATGTCCCTGATCGAATATGACGTCGTCAGGGCATTCGCGCCGATAATCAAAGAACGGGTTGTCGATCGCAAAATGCCACCCTTTTTCATTGATAAGACAATCGGCGTGCAGGGCTTCAAGGATGACCGATCCCTCAGCGACGCGGAGATCGACACCCTGGTCCGATGGGTCGATGGCGGTGGTCTGCAGGGCGATTTGGCCAATCTGCCGCCGGTACCTGTTTTTGAGGAACAAGTGGCGTGGACCCTGGAGGACGAGATGGGCCGGCCGCCGGATGTAATCATTCCCATACCGGAACCGTTCACCGTCCCTGCCGGCGGGCCTAATTGGTGGATGACATTTGTCAGTGACACGGGGCTGACCGAGGACCGCTGGATCAAGGCTTTCGAAACAAAACCGTCTGCTGATGGCTATCCGGTGGTGCACCATGCGACCACTTCCATGCGGTTTCCCGAGGGCGGCGGTGGGTTTCTCAGTGAATACGCGCTCGGTAAGACCGCGGATATAAATCCGCCAGGCACCGGCCAGCTTATCAAGGCCGGAACCGAGCTTGTCTGGAACATTCATTACGCTGCAGCCACCGACGGCACCGACCATACCGACCGCACCCAACTGGGCCTCTGGTTGTTGCCTCCAGGCGAGGAACCCGAGAATGAACTGATTCGATCCCACATGGCGGACAATGAAGATCTGGATATCGCCGGTGGCCAGGCTAACGCGCGGACCGATGGTTACGAGTACATCGAAGAAAACATAAGGATAACCGCGTTCCAACCGCACCTGCACAACCTCGGCACCCGTCAGTGCCTGGAAGTTATCTACCAGGACAATCGAAGGCAGACGCTTAGCTGCGCCGACTGGGATTTTGGCTGGCATATTGCGTACAACTACGAAGAGGAAGTACAGCCACTGATTCCCAAGGGTTCTATGATTCACGTAACCAGCTGGTACAACAATTCGCAGAGTAACCCCTGGGCTGGTGATTCGCGCAACTGGGTAGGTTTCGGGCAAAGGTCTACCGATGAAATGGCATTTTCCTGGATCAGCTACTACGAGCTGACCGATGAAGAATTCGAGGAGGCTGTCGAAGAACGGCGGAATCAAGCGATGACGAATAGCGAATAGAAGGCGCCTGGTTAATCAATACAAATCAAGGAGTCGATGAGCGATGGTAATTCTTGCAAACCGACAACGCGCAGTCCTTATCATGGCTTTACTGTCTTTACTCGTCGGGGGGCAGACTGCTGCTCAGGTGCTCCACCGTTATGGGCAGAGCATTCAACCCATCTTCGAGGGTTTCGAGAAGAATCCCGACGGCACATACACAATGTGGTTTGGGTATCTGAACCGTAACTACGAAGCGTTACCGACAGTGCCCATTGGCATCAACAACAAATTTGAAGCAGCGGACGATGTTTCCATCGCCGGACCGGTTTCACCTGACTTGCTGTTGCCTGAACCGGGTCCCGTCGATCGCGGACAGCCCACCTATTTTTATCCCCGACGCCAGCAATTCGTTTTCGGCGTGCAGGTTCCGGAGGATTTCGTAGGCAAGGAACTGGTCTGGACCGTGACTCACAATGGCGAGGTCAACACTGCCATTGGCACCCTGGAGCGGAGTTCGATCTGGAGTATCGACGAAGGTGTATGGAATGCCAATCGGGGACGCGGTACCAGCGGACGCACCGAAGTAGCCCTGTCCAACCATCCCCCGGCTATTCGTGCGGTAGCGGTGGAAGGTCAGGTTTACGCCTCTGTGGGTACGCCCGTCGTCTTGCGTGTCCTGGCCCGGGACGATGGTATGCCCGGCCCCGCCGGCGAGCAGGCGCGACGCCTCTCTGAACTGCCCCCGCTGCCCAACGACTTGCCGGTCGTCGGTGGAACGATTGGTCGAAACGGGCCCAAGGAACAACAGGTGGTCCACTACGCTGCGGCTGATAAGACCGGACTGGCCGTTACCTGGATCGTATACCGGGGCACCGGGGATGTTTCCCTGGCACCCCGCCTGCTGCCGGTCGACCCTCAGGGTGAAGAAGTGTCGTCGACCGCCACGTTCAGCAAACCCGGTACGTATGTATTACGCGCCTATGCAGACGACGGCACGTACTTGCGCTCTACCGACGTCACCGTAGTAGTCAAATAGCAGGGCGACTCGCCAGTACAAATAAGCATTCGACGCAGCACGGCCAGACAGCACATCGACATCCTCGTCCAGCGAGTCTGAATTCCAGACTGTTGCCTCTGTTCCTGTGAATCAACCCTCCCACGGTACTTATCCCAAGAATCCGCTTGCCAAGAATCCGCTGCATGCATAAAGCGTAAGTTATTAGACTATGAGTGTCCCTTGGGCTTTCGGGGACAACCCCGGTGATTGATTCTTTACCTTATCTCTAAGCTGTTAATGACCTGTTCGACTCCGTCTATCCCCTCGGTGACCTGGCCGGCAAGATCACGTTCCTGCGTCGAATCCACAAATCCTCCCAGAATAACAACTCCACGGTTCACCTCAATTTCAATATTGAATGCGCTGACAGCCGAATTTCTTGTCAGCGCGCTGGTGATTCTGGTGACAAGTACAGTGTCATCAATGTACTCACCGACGCGGCGGGCATTGGATACGATCTGAAGTGCATTGGAAACACTCATAACACCTGCTGTACTGCCAGCGATTTCCAGCGCACGGTCAACCTCAGCTTGAGAATCAGCAAAGCCGATCAACTGGACACGCCCTCGATAGGATTCAACTTCAATATCAAGTCCATCTGTAGTGCCATCGGCGAGCAAAGCAGTTTTTAGCCGGCTGGCCACAGATGCATCATCAACCATTTCGCCGGTGGAGCGGTTTATTCCATCGCCCACGCACCCTGCCAAAACAATGCTTACAATGCCAATAACGAAACCTTTACGACAGGTGAATAGGAAGGAGAATAGTCGACTGACTGTAAATTTATAGAATAGATTCATTTTTATGTTCCTGGCCTGAGTCGCCGATCCCAGCAGGGAGCGATGACAGGATAATCCGTTCGAAGCCAGTATTGTCACATGAAGCCCGGTGGAATGTACAAACAAGTGATCGTGTCAATTACACGGTTTGTGATCCCGACACCCTGTCTTCGTGCCGCTCCAGCCAGAATTCATGTATCCTGCATACGTCGTGCGTGATAGCCTGCTGCAGAATTTGAACCTGCGCGTCGGTCCGTTCATGGTTCACCCAGCAGGTCTGTGCCGTGAAAGCACTTATCGGCGCCAGCGACTCTAGCACTTCCTTGCTACCGGCCATCCAGGCCTCTTCGGCAAATCCCACGCCGCGGCAGTAGCCCTCACACCACTCGTCGACTATCAGGTCGCTCTGGCCCTCGACCTTTCTCTCGAAAAAAATCGGCTCGAAATCCTCCCGGCGCCCCGATGGTAATCCCCCCATTTTCAGGACCTGCACGGATGCGCAGGAGCGGCCAGGAAAAGGCCACCGGCTTTTTATGGTGACAGTTCCCGCGATCGCAGGAGAAAGTGAGAACAAAGAATGAAGCCCCGGGTGTTTCGCGCACTTTGCAGTGCTGTGCAGGTTTTCAAACCACTAATGGCCGCGCTGCGGCAAGGAAATGCCCCGCTTGCCTAAAAATTGGTGAAGATTGCCATCCCGAATCAGCTTTCGAATAAAAAGCCTAAGAAATACAAAAGGATAAATGTTGGCACGGATTGTGAAGGCTATAAGTTGTGAATGCAGTTGCCTGAGTAGCCGTGCACACAGCTCGAAACCCGGGAGGCCCGAATCATCCAAAATGAAAGCAGAGACCATCATAGAAATAAGCGATTGAATTTCAGTCAGCGCAGGTTACGGCGTACAGATGTTGTCCTGGATTCATGCCCGGGTTCAGTGTCCTTGTAACCACAACCGACCTGACGGCGTCGATAAACACATTACGCGCAAGTTACAAGAATGAATAAGACTCACACAATCATAGATCTCTTCGTTCGCCACAAGGTGGCATCCAACCTGGTTATGATCATGATGATTCTGTCCGGCTTCTGGGCAGCCTCGCAGATCAATACTCAGTTGGATCCGTCAGTAGAGTGGCCCGTGGTCACTATCAATGCAGCCTGGCCAGGAGCTTCTGCAGAGGACGTGGAACAGCTGATCGTGGTTCCTATCGAACAGCAGATTGCCAATATTGTCGACTTGCAGACTATGTATTCCACCAGCCTGCCGGGCTCGGCCAGTTTTCGACTGGAATTCAGCTTTGACACCGATATGACCAAGGCAGTGGATACGGTGAAAGACCGGGTTGCCCAGGTGCGGAACTACCCGGTTGATATGGAACCGATCGTGGTGGCCAGGGCCACCGACTATGAAGATATTGCCACCGTGGCGATCAGTGCCGACGGCTCCCTGGTGGAACTGGTGCCGCTGGTTCGGGAAATGGAACAGGATCTGTACGCCAGGGGAATAGAGCGGATCATCTTCGATGGTATGCCGGAAGAGGAAATAGCCATTCAGGTCAGCAGTGGCACCCTGATCGAGCTGAATACCAGCCTGGACCAGGTTGCGCGCGAAGTCAGATCACGCAGTACCGATGCACCGGCTGGCACAATCGGCCGCGGTCAGGGCGAGATGCAGCTGCGCAGCCTGGAACAGAAACGGGCGGAGTCTGAATTCCGGAATATGGAAGTGGCACTGCAGCCAGGTGGCCGATTGGTGCAACTGGGTGACATCGCAGAGATTGAAAAACGACCGAAAGTGGGTCAGCCCCAACTGACCCGCGATGGCAAAGCAACTATAGAAATGCAGCTGTTAAGGTTGACCAGTTCCGACGCCATTCTGTCCGCGCAGGTACTGGAGCAATGGAAGCAGGAAACGGAAGCGGATTTACCGGCCGGAGTAGAAATTCATGTCTACCAGGAATCCTGGATCCTGTTGAAGGAGCAGCTGCGGGTTATCTACGAGAACGGCCTTTCCGGTCTTGTCCTGGTGGTTCTGACCCTGTTTCTGTTCCTCAATGGCAGAGTCGGCTGGTGGGTAATGATTGGTATCCCGGTCAGCTTCCTGTTCGCCACCGTGATCTATTTTGGCCTCTTCAACGGCAGTATAAATATCGTCGCACTGTTCGCATTCATCATGGCCCTGGGAATTGTGGTGGATGATGCCATAGTGGTCAGCGAAGACGCTGTCACGCTCTACCAACAGGGATTGTCTGCCGAAGAAGCAGCGGCTGCCGGCGCCAGGCGCATGCTACTTCCTGTTATCACTTCGTCATTGACCACCATGGCGGCATTTGTGCCGTTATTGATCACCGGAGGTGAGGTAGGCGCGATCATCATGACTATGCCGATGGTCCTTTTGTGCGTCATCATTGCCTCGCTGGTTGAATGTTTTCTGGTACTGCCCGGCCACTTGCGACACAGCCTGGCCAGGATTACCGATGAAAACCCCGAGAGCTTTCGCAATAGATTCAATCGCCGCTTCTACCAGTTCCGTGATAACTATTACCGACCTGTTCTGGATAAGGCTTTATCCAAGCCAGGTACAACACTTTGTCTGGCAATCGGTTGTGTCATCGTGGCACTGAGTCTGCTGGTTAGCGGTCGTGTCGGACTGAACATGGTTACTGGCATGAGCATGGAAATGCTGGAGGCCAATGTAAAATTCAGTGCTCAGGCCAATGAACAGAATCGCAAAGAATTCATGCAGTTTCTGGAGCAGACGATGGCAGCTACCGATACTGAGCTGGGTGGGGTCAATATTTCGGGCCATATCACCAGGTTCAACAGCGCCAGACTGAACCAGGAAAGAAAAACCGGCAATCAGTACGCCTCCCTGCGGCTTGAATACGCGTGGGAGGAAGTGCGGGAGGCCAGCCCGCAGGAATTCGTCAACAGATGGCGGGAAAAAGCAGACAGGCCAACGTACGTGGAAGAGCTTTACCTGGAAGCCACCGGTGGTGCTAACAATGGTATGCCGGACATCTCGCTGGTTTTACGTGGTCGCGATGTGCCAACGCTGAAACAGGCATCGGAAGAGCTGCAGGCAGCCCTGGCATCCTATCCAGGTGTTTCAAATGTCTACGACAACCTTCCATACGGCAAAGAGCAGATTGTTTACACCCTGAATCCAGTCGGTAAATCGTTAGGCATCTCTACCGAAGCGCTGGGGCGCCAGTTACGAGCGGCCTACAACGGCGAGCGAGTACAGGTATTTAATGAGAACGATACCGAAATTGAAGTCATGGTCATGCTGCCCGACCAGGAACGCGATCACAGGGCGTCACTGAAGCAGCTGCCGGTGCTGACACCGGCCGGTGAAACGGTGGCGATGGGTATGGTGGCGGACCTGACCCATGCCAGCGGGATCGACGTCATAAACCACAACAGCGGCTTCATGTCGGTCGTGGTAAGCGCCAGTGTAGATGCCGGACAGAACAACGCAGACCAGGTGCTTTCGCACATTTCAGATAACGCGCTCGCCGAGATCAAGGCCCGCTACAATCTGACATCCGGCCTGGATGGTGTGACTTTGCGCAATCAACAGATACTCGACGCCATGAAGATCGGCTCACTGCTCACCGTTATTTTTATTTACCTGATCCTGGCCTGGTCATTCTCTTCCTATCTCTGGCCGCTTGCAGTCATGGCCGCGATTCCGCTGGGCTTGACTGGCGCTATCGTGGGACACCTGGTCATGGGCTATGACCTGGGGGCAATGTCGTTGCTGGCGTTCTTTTCGTTGACCGGAATAGTGGTCAATGATTCCATCATCCTGGTGAGTTTTTTCCGCCGTGCATTGGCAGAAGGAAAAGATTACAAGGAAGCCATTCATGAAGCTTCTATGTCCCGCTTCCGGGCGGTGGTCCTGACTTCACTGACTACAATAGCGGGGCTTGGCCCGCTGATGTTTGAAACTTTCAGTCTCGCTCTTTACATGGTGCCGATTGCCATCACACTGTGTTTCGGCCTGGCTTTTTCGACACTGCTGGTGCTGTTGGTGATACCGGCACTGATTATAATAATAGAAGACAAGAAACAGCTGGCTGGAAATATTCTGGGACGGTATGTCTTCGGTACTGTAACAGCAGAGCCCGGGCAAAGGTGACTTATGAATAGTGAAACGTGGTTTGGTAAACCGATCAAATTCCTGGCAACGAGATTTGCCTGGCTGTTCGTTTTGCTCGTCTCTATCGTGCTGGCGGCTATTGTCATTAAGACAGGGCCAAATGCGGCGCCGCTCGAACAGGCTGAAAGATCCTGGCCGGTATCGGTGGTTCCGGCACGTCCGACCGACCTGTCACCGCAGTACTTCGCTTACGGCAAGGTAGAGTCACGCCAGGTGGCCAGCCTGAAAACAAGCATCAGTGCGCCGGTCAAGTCGGTGTACCGCCATGAAGGCGAGTGGGTTGAACAGGGTGACATCATCATTGAACTGGACGCTTCCGAGGCCCAACTGGCCCATGACATTGCGTTGGCCAATTACGAGAAAAATCTGGCACAGCTGAGATCGGTGGAAACCGAACAACAGTTGGCAATCAGTCTGGTTGCTCAGTATCAGCAATTGCGGGATATCGCGGAAGCCAGACTGCAGCGTGCCGTCGAATTGCACCAGAAAAGCATGATTTCCGATTCCGATCTTGATCTGACCCGCCAGGAAGCAAGTGAAAAAGTCATCCAGATCCAAGAGCACCTGGCCAGGGTGGAAGATTTTCCAAATCGTATTGCGCAGCAACAGGCAAACGTTGATGAATCATCCGCTTACCTGGAGAAAGCCCGGATAGAACTGGATCAGGCGAGAATAACAGCGCCTTTTGCCGGCAGGATTATCCGTACCGACGTCAGCCAGGGAGATCGCGTTATCGCGGGCTCCAGCCTGGTCCGGATTGCCGATTATTCCGGTCTGGAAATCAGGACCTCAGTTCCCGCAGGTACGGCCAGTGAGCTCAGAGCAATCATAGCTCGTGGCGATAAGGTCATGGCTACTGCGGAACTTGAAGGACGAAAACTCAGTTTTCCCCTGGTGCGGCTCGCCGCCGACGTCAAACCGGGTCAGAGCGGTGTCGATGCATTTTTCGCTGTCGTAGTAGATGACACACTGAATATAGGACGAACCCTTCAGCTGGCAATCACTCTTCCCGAAAAGAGCCAGGTAATACCCATGCCGATTTATGCGCTATATCAGGACCAGACTTTATACAAGGTCGTGGAGAATCGTTTGCAGGGGGTACGTTACGAAGAAGTAGGGGATTTCCTGGACAGTGACGGTGTTTTCAATCTACTGGTTCGGTCCGAGCAGATTTCCAGCGGCGATCTGTTAGTGATTTCGCAGTTGCCTCGCGCCATTACCGGATTGCTGGTGGAACCGATCGAAAACGGGATGAAAAACCCCCTTGGCATCAACTGATAACAAGAGACTTGACTACAAACCACGATCTGCTCTTGCGCGTTGGCCAGGAATGTCGACACCCCCATTGAGCGGTTACCGGTGTCGGTTGCCTCATCCGATTTCATTGTCGATGCGAATCTGACGCAACAGGGCAGCATCACGTTTGCCGGGTCTTGTTCGGCCTGCCATAGCAGGAAATACCGGATAAACGATAACGTAGTGATTGAATGTCGCTTGCGATTAAGGGGAGAATACATCGTCCCGAATGAACCTTTCCAACTGATTGCTGACTGACGAATTATGAATCGACTCCCGATCTTTCTTATAATTCTGGCCATGGCCGGATGCCAGCCCCGGAATTCCGAGCCTGCCGGCGTGGCTGTCGCCGAGCCGACACTGGCGGATGTGTTCGGTCACACCGCGGGTCGTTGGGTGGACCTGACTCATTCATTCTCTGAAGACAGTGTCTACTGGCCCACCGACGTGCAGGGATTCGAACTTGAGCAACTCGATTACGGAGTGACCGATGGTGGCTGGTTCTATGCATCCTACCGTTATTCCGGCGCCGAACACGGCGGGACGCATCTGGATGCGCCGATTCACTTTGCCGCCGGGCGTCAGACCAGCGATGAAATTCCGCTGAACCGACTGATTGCTCCGGCGGTGGTCGTTGACGTATCAGACCGGGCGTACGCTGACTATCAGCTGACCGTGTCTGACCTGACGGCGTGGGAGGTCGAACACGGTCGGATACCGGACGATGCCATTCTGCTGATGAGATCGGGCTGGGACGCCAGCTACTCCGACCGGTCGGCTTACCTGGGAACGGATCTGACCGGTCCCGAAGCGGTCCCTCAGCTGCATTTTCCCGGGCTGTCGCCCGAGGCTGCCCAATGGCTGGTAGACAACCGCTCTATTGCCGCTTTCGGTCTGGACACGGCCAGTGTCGATTACGGGCAGTCCCAGGATTTTCGCACCCATGTGATTCTTTACTCGGAAAACATCCCCGGCTTTGAAAACCTGGCAAATCTGGGCGACTTGCCCGCAATCGGCAGCTACGTCGTGGCACTGCCGATGAAAATTGCAGATGGCAGTGGTGGCCCGCTGCGCATCGTCGCCTGGACTCCGGAGCCCTGACCCAGGCTTGGCCTCGTTTTTCAGGCAATTGCCGATTGAAAGTCGGAGATTGACAGCAGGGCGACTTTTATTTCTTATTAATCAGAGGGTTCCAAATACAAAACCGCCAGGAGTGGACCAATCGATTAAATAACAACACCCCATGAAGCTAAGGTTTCACGTTGTCATCCAGGAAAGAAAAGATTGCATCATAGATTCGCAGCATCTGATTCGCTGGAAATCCCCCGTGGCCCCCGTCGGGAACAGTAACGAGTTGATTCGTGACTTGTGCCTGATCCAGCATTCGATGTAATTGCACGGCATGGTCGTATGGAACTGTCGGGTCTGCATCGCCATGAATAGAAATGGTCGGCGGCAGGCCGGGACGAACATAAGTCAGCGGTGAAACGCGTTCAGCTATTTCGTACATATTGTGTTGAGCGCCGAGCCAACGTACCGCATAAGACTTTTGGTTGACGCCGTTAAGGAGATCACTCACGTCGGTAATTCCGTACCAGTTTACAATCGCAGCTACGGCTGGCGTTTCAGACCCAAGACATTGTCGATCCAGTCCCGCATGGGATGGCATCATTCCGGTAGTCAAAGCAAGGTGCCCACCCGCAGAATTGCCAGACACTACAAGTCTGTCGACATCGAAGCCATAAAGCTCGGCATTGCGCGCAACCCAACGCAGAGCGCAAAGGCTGTCTTCGACGGCTGCCGGCGCCAAAGAGACATCGCCCAGGCGATATTGCACATTGACCGCTGCCCACCCCTGCTCGAGGTAAGGCATCAGACGCAGGACATTTGCTTCCTTGGAACCCGCGACCCAGCCTCCGCCATGATAATAAATAAATGTAGGCACCGGGCCTTCAGTGTTTCGAGGTTGATAGATATCGACCTTGAGTTCTACACCGTTGGCTTTTCGATAAGTGATATCGGGTATGACGCTGAATTCGTTTTGTACAATTGCTGTCCATGACCCGGGATCAGACTGTTGCGCGTTAACCAGTGCGGGAGCTGTGAAAAAAACAACCAGCAGGAATGTAGCCATCTTCTGTATTTGCATTGTTGCTTCCCATTCTACCTGTTTGATTATTGTTTGTGTTCGATTTGCAATCTGCCATTGACCTGTGGATCGAGTGTACTAAAAACTGACACTAGTCGCTATTGCACTGGCTGGTTTGGGAATATTGCGATACCGAAACTACCTCGAATGCCGCCGATCCAGATTTCGTTTTCGATATCGATGGTGACGGTCCCGAGTCGAAGGAAATCGTTCCCGCTGTAATCGATGTCGACGTTGGTCGAGCCCAGGAATCCAATTTATAACAAGGAAAGCCCCGACAGACTCCCGCTGAGCACTTTCATAGTTGATCAGAGGTTCCCAAGCAGTATGAAGCACAGTTTCTTCATCGCGAATTACTTTTTTTATTGTAAGCAACAATGCTTGTATTTCTTTCCGCTACCGCAAGGACAGGGGGAATTCCGACCGACTTTTTCAGGATGGACTACCGGTCTTGGTGAATTGCGTTCCAGCACTACCTCATAGATACATCTGCCAATATGCGCGTAACTGTTCATGGCTGACTCGAAGAGTTTCGCAGTTTTGTCAACGAAGTCTTCGAACGGCTCTACTTCCATAGCACCTAATTCCTGGTAATAGGCGTTAGCCAATTTCCGCTCCGAGAATATAGACAATGTCATCAAGCAGGCCCCCAGTTCATTGTCGAGTTCCTCAGGCAGGGTTTCGTGCCAAAGCTCCTCCAGCCAGCTATGTCCGAAAAAGAAGCCGCGAGACCACTTTCCGATTGCAGATTCGGGCCCAATGTTGGCTGACGATGGTTCCTTCAGCTTTATATCGCTGGGAAGTTTAACATTACGTTCTAGAACCATCCGATTGAAATCGTTATAAAGAGACATAATCGATGCCATGACGGCTTCAGCTTCCGCCAGATCTGCAAGCCCGGCTTCGCTATCATTGAAAATCGGTGGGAGCCACTCTGATGGCATGATCATTTCCGGCGCACAGGCTATAGCAAACAGATATCCCTGCAACTCATGGTAGCTCAGCGTGCCTTCAGGACGATCGCTGGAAGCAAGAAAAGGTTCGAGTGTCTGTTGCGGGTCTGGTTTCACTTTGACCGACTGCCTGATCTTCGAAGCTCGGGAGGTATTCAAATGGTTAGGCAGGTTCCTTAGACTAAATTTCCAGGAAATTGCCTTCAGGTAAAATAAACGTATCGCCAAAGTAGGCTGCTGTCCAGTATGGTGAGCAGGCGGCTCACCAGTACAGTAGTGCCGCCCACGTGGTTCGGTGACAGGGCCCGTTGCCGCATCCGCTTTGACCCCCCGGTTTCCGCCGTGCTAGTCTCAGTTCATTCTCTGGAGGTGGCTACCATGTATGGCTTGCGTGGCAAAAAACGACTGACCTTACCAGTATTTTTATTCCTGGCCTTACTTGCCGCGGCCGTTGAGGCCCAGACCCGGGAGCCGGTGGATGTTCATGCTCTTGGCCCCCAGGTGGGTGAGCGTGTCCCGGATTTTCGCTTGCCGGATCAGCACGGACAGCTGCAGAACCTCGAATCCATTCTGGGCCCCAACGGTGCCATGCTGCTGTTTCACCGCTCTGCCGACTGGTGACCCTACTGCAAGGCGCAGCTCGTGGAGCTGCAAAGTCAACTGGATGAGCTGACCGAGGCCGGCATCGGGGTGGTGGCCATCAGCTACGATTCCGAAGAAATTCTCAGCGCCTTCGCCGCCCGGCGTGGCATCACCTATCCACTGTTGTCTGACGACGACTCGGCGGTTATTACCGCCTTTGGAATTCTCAATACCGTGGTACAGGAAAGCCTTGGGGCCAACGCCGATGACCCGGACGTCCTGGCGGATGTCCATCGCTACGTGGCGGCGGCGGTGTTCGACTCTCCCGGGCTGCGGCGTATGATTGATGGTACGCCTTTCCCCGGCACCTTCATGGTGGATGCCGACGGTGTGGTTACCGCCCGTTATTTCGAAGAGTTCTACCGCGAGCGCGCCTCCACCTCTACCATCATGCTGGAGAGTGGCATCGGGTTGTCGCCCATCGAGGCCATTCAGGGCAGCACGGCGCAGCTGGGCTTTACCGCCTACCCCAGCACTACCCGGGTCACCAACGGCACGCGTTTTACCCTGGCCCTGGAAGTGGAGCCGGGAGAGGGTATGCATGTTTACGCGCCGGGGGCCGACGACATGGGTTACCGGGTTATCGGGTTCAACATGGCGCCCTCGGATTACGTGCGCTATGAAGAGGTTAAGTACCCCGACTCGGAGATCTATCACTTTCAGCCACTGGATGAGTACGTCTCGGTGTACCAGGAACCGTTCACCCTGATGCAGGAGGCCGTGGTCAACGCCTCGGCCGGGATCGAGGAGGAACTGGCCGAAATGGATGCCATCACCCTGTCGGGCACGCTGGAATACCAGGCCTGTGACGATGCCATCTGTTACCTGCCGGTGTCGGTGCCACTTTCCTTCACCCTGGAGTTTCAGCACCTGGATTACCAGCGGTCGCGCGACCAGTAATCTCAGAACTCAGCCGTCGCATGGGGGCAATTTGACGGTTATGCAGAACTGATTGCCGATTTCGCCGCATTGCATACCCATCGCTGAAACACCTGGGGCCAGGTGGGCAGGAAGATTTCGAATACCAAGCGGTCGCAGTAGGTAAATTGGATCGGGAAGCCGACAGGCGGTTCAGTGCAATGACAGGTCAGATCGGAACTGCAATCCATGGGCAGCAACGGCGGGGTAATGTCGCCTGCCTGCTGGCAATACTCGCCGTGTTCATTGGGGTTCAGATTGCGCCGGTACATGCCCAGGACGACGCTTACCCGGAGCGTCCCCTGACTATCGTCGTGCCCTTTGGCGTCGGCGGCAGTGCCGATCGCATGACCCGCACCATGTCCAGTTTCATCGGTGATGCCCTGGGTCAGCCGGTCAACGTGATCAATCGGCCGGGCGCCGGCACCCTGATCGGGGCCAATTTCTTCCTGGCCCGACCCCATGATGGTTACACCGTGCTGGCCTCCGGATTCTCCCCCTATCTGATCAACACCGTTCTCAATGGCAGTGCCGACTACGGAATTGACGATTTCGCCTACCTCAACCTGCAGTGGTTCGATGAGGACCTGATCGCTCTTTACCATGACGCGCCGTACCGGGACCTGGCCGGGTTGCTGGATGCCATCCGGCACAACCCCGGGACCGTCCGTGGTGCAGTGGTCAAGGGCTCGGCGGGTCATCTGACGGCCAACCTGCTGCTGGAGGCCAACGGTATTCCCCTGGAGAATCTCAACCTGGTGGCGTATAACAGCGGCGGCCTGGCACGGGCGGCCGTGGCCGGCGGCGTGGTGGATTTCATCATTATCAGCGCCCGTGGCTGCGAGAGCATCGCCGAGTACCTGCGGCCGTTGGCGGTGAACAACGATGTGGCCAATACCACCTGGGGAGTGCCTCCCTTGAACGAGTTACTGGAGCCGCTGGGAACCCGGGTGCCGGTGCTGCCGGGGTCGATCCGCGGATTTGCCACGTCCAGCGAATTTCGCGAACGCCATCCCCGGCGCTTCAGGCGGTTGCGGGACGCACTCTTCGAAGTGATGGAAAATCCCCAGCTGCAGGACATGCTGGACCAGGCATCCATCGGCCGGCGCTGGATCGGTCCGGATGCCTCGGCTGCGCTGATGCGGGAAAACTTCGAGCTTTACAAGGCCTATGTCCACCTGATCCGGTAGCCTGGCGCCAAAGCTGTCAATGACAGGCTATTGGCCGGAAACCCGGATGCCGAACTGATCGATCTGGATCAGTGCATTCTCCAGCCCGGTAAGATCGTGGATCGGGATATCCTGGCCTTCATGGTAGCCCACGGCAAAAATGTTGACCGCATCCCGGGACCGTTCCGGCAGAATAACAAAGGCCGAATCGAAGCCCTGTGGAATGGACGTGGTAACAACCTCCAGTCCGGCCACGTCGTTCTGCAGCAGGTCGTACTTGCGGGCGTACCATTCACCCTTGGTGGCGGGCAACTGTTCAGCGATGCCCTGGTCATAGACGAACACCACGTCTACCTCGGTGATCAGGATGGCATTGAATTCCAGCAGCGATTGAATGCGCACGGCGTCGAGGCTGTTTTCCGCCTGGGCCGTGGCGGCAGCGCAAAACAGGGCAAAGCTCAGTAATGCAGTAGCGATTCTGGACAGAGGTTCCATAGGCTTAAGTTCGCGGGTGATCATGGATTTACCGCAACTTGTCATGCAGTTCTGCAAGTTGCACCCTGACGGTACCACCGATTTTAGCAGCAGTGACGGACCGGGTGAATGCCGTGCCGAAGACCGGGGGGCGACCGGATAGACTCAGCGTGCCAGGTAGGCAACCAGCAGCCTGATCTGGGCGTCGTCCAGGCGCTGGGCGAAAGCCGGCATGTTGCCCTGGCGGCCGTTGTTGAGTGTTGCGGTGATGGCCTCCAGGGAACCACCGTACAACCAGCTTTCGTCGGTCAGGTCCGGTGCCCCCAGCAGGGGATTGCCGGTAGCGTCCGGCCCATGACAGGCCACGCAGAACGAATTGTACTGGGTCGCCCCGGGGTGGTCGTCACCGGCCCCGTCGGTGGACAGCGCATACACATAGCTGGCCACCTGGCCGACGCCCTCGTCGCCGAGGGAGGCCTGCCAGGGCGGCATGATGGCGTTGCGACCACCGCGAATGGACTGTTCGATCTGTTCCGGAGAGCCGCCCCACTGCCAGTCGATGTCCATCAGGTTGGGGAACAGGGAAGCCTGGCCCCGGCCGTCGTTGCCATGACAGGCCGCGCAATTGCGGGTAAACAGCTGCTCCGCCGTTGCCATCAGTGCGGTATCGTTCTGCAGCTCCGACAGGCTTGCCGCTTCGATAGCGGCATGCTGTGCCCGGTACTGCTGTCGGTAGTCTGCCATGCTGTCAGCAAGGCGGCCGCCGTGTGACCAGTTGAGGACACCGCGGTAGGCGCCGATACCGGGAAACAGCATCAGGTAAATAACGGAAAAAATCAGCGCAGCGAACAGCATCCAGAACCACCACAGGGGTGGCGCGTGGTTACCTTCTTTCAGGTTCTCGTCCCAGGTGGGCTCTACTTCTTCCTGCTCCGGTTCAGACCGGTTTCGCGGGAAATAAATAGAGACTACCATCCACGCCAGGCCCAGCAGGGACACCAAGGTGATGACGGCTATCCAGCCGCTCCAGAATGCATTGGGCAGATCAGCCATGACTCAAATCGTCCTCCGGTTCGTCCTGCAGGGGAATCGAGGCGGTATAGTCGATACGCTCGTCGGATTCATAGACTGACATCCACACCACCAGCGCAATCATGAAAAACATGACCAGCATGTCCCCGATAAAAATAAAGGCAGTCACGGGCTGTTTCCTCCTTCACCGGCAGCGGATTCGTCGAACCCGGTGCCCAGCATTTGCAGATAGGTGATCAGCGCATCCAGCTCGGTCAGTCCTTCCAGTTCCGCCGGCGCGTTGTCGATGTCCTCGTCCGCATACGGATGGCCCAGGGTTCGCAGTCCTCTCAGCTTCGCCTGGATATCGTCGGTGCGCACCGGTCGTTCCGCCAGCCAGGGGTAGGCCGGCATGATGGACGCGGGGATAACGCTGCGCGGGTCGATCAGGTGGATCCGGTGCCAGTCGTCGGAATACTTGCCGCCGATGCGGTGCAGATCAGGACCGGTTCGCTTGGAACCCCACATGAACGGGCGGTCGTAAACGAACTCGCCGGCGCGGGAATAGGGTCCGTAGCGTTCCACTTCCGCCACCAGCGAGCGTATCTGTTGCGAGTGACAGGTGGCACAGCCCTCCCGCATGTAGATATCCCGGCCGGTGAGCTCCACCGCCGAGTACGGCCTGGTACCGTCTTCCGGCGTGCGCAGGGATTCCTGGTAGATGCTGGGCAGTACCTGCACCAGGCCGCCGATCGCAGAGACCAGCAGGATACCGAAAATCAGCAGTGCGCTGTTTTCCTCGAGCTTCTTGTGCAGCGACAGGGCCTTCATGTGACAACTCCGTAGGCGGGATCAACAATCGGCGGCTCCACCCGCACCGTGGTGCGGCTCCTGGTGGTCATGTAAAAGTTGTAGGCCATCAGCAGCGTACCGCCAAGGAATATCAGTCCCGCCACCAGGCGCAGCCCGTAATAAGGCGCCATGCTGGCCATGATGTCGCGGAAGCCAAAGGCCAGTTCACCGGTATCGTCGAGACTGAGCCACAGCAATCCCTGGGAAACGCCGGCTGCCCACATGGAAATGATATAGAGCATGGTGCCGGCCAGCGCCAGCCAGAAATGCACGTTGGCCAGCCTGGTGCTGTAGAGCTCTGTACCGACCAGTCTCGGCATGAGGTAGTAGAATGTGCCGTAGGTAATCATGGCGTTCCAGCCCAGGGCGCCGGAGTGAACATGTCCGATGGTCCAGTCGGTGAAATGGCTGACCACATTGACGCTGCGAATGGACATCATGGGGCCTTCGAATGTCGCCAGTCCATAAAAGGCCAGGGACAGGACGATGAACTTCAGTGCCGGGTCGGTTTTCAGCTTTTCCCAGGCGGTGCTTACCGTCATGACACCATTGATCAGCGTGGCCCAGGACGGCGCCAGCAGGATCAGGCTCATGACCACGCCAAGTGACTGTACCCATTCGGGAATAGCGTTGTAGTGCAGGTGGTGCGGGCCGGCCCATATATAGCTGTAGGTAAATGCCCAGAAGGAGATGACGGAAAGCTTGTAACTCCAGATGGGGCGCCCGGCGTGCTTGGGCAGGAAATAGTACAGCATCCCCAGGAAGCCGCCGGTAAGCAGGAAGCCGACGGCGTTATGGCCGTACCACCACTGCACAATGGCGTCCTGGGCGCCGGCATAAAGGGAGTAGGACTTGGTCAGGGAAACCGGCAGCGCCAGGCTGTTGACGATATGCAGCATGGCGATGACGATGATCAGGGCGCCGTAAAACCAGTTGGAGATGTAAATGGGCCTGATCCTGCGCCGGGCGATGGTGCCGAAGAAGATAATGGCGAAACTGACCCACAGCACCGCGATGGCGATATCGAAGGGCCACTCCAGCTCGGCGTACTCCTTGGTGGTATTCCAGCCGATCAGCAGTGACAGGCCCCCCAGCAGGACCAGCAGCTGCCAGGCATAACAGACAAACCAGGCCAGTCGGGGTGCGAACAGGGGCACGTGGGAAGTGCGCTGCACGCTGTAGAAGGCCGTGGCCATCAGCGCGGAGACACCGAAACCGAAGATGATGCCGTTGGTGTGCAGCGGGCGCAGCCGGCCGAAGGACAGCCAGGGCTGACCGAAGTCGATGGTGGGCCAGAGCAGCTCGGCAGCCACGTACACGCCGGCGGCCATGGCAACCACTGCCCAGGCAACGGAAAACTGGACCAGGCGCTTGACCACCTCGTCTTGATAATACTGCTGCTGCGTCGTCATTTCGTTACTCATTCTGATACCGTTCAGCGGATTGCCGGATACGTTTTATTGACCGTCGATTGTGCTGCTGGCCAGGCAGGAGCCTCTACACGCCCAGGGCCGGTCCCAGGCCGGCGGTCCACAGGCCCATGGTCAGTCCCAGCAGGCTGACCGCCGCCACCAGCAGCCAGCCCACCAGCGAGGAGGCCATGAGCATGCCGCGTTCCGGCGGGGTCTCCAGGGCGATGGGGATGCCGGAGTACAGCAGGTACATGCTCCAGAGCATGGTGGGAATCATCACCAGCACATTGAAAAACACGTTGGGAAACAGGTGGGCGACACTGGCGATGGCCAGGGGCTGACCGACAATGGTTATCAACGCCGCGTGGCGGCCGAAACTGCTGCTGGCGCCGTAAGTCGCAGCCATCCAGCGGCTGATGACCGCGGTGGAGTAGAAGCCGAACAGCAGGGTCAGGAAATAGGCGATGCTGATCAGGGTCAGGGTCGAGGTTGCCAGCATCAGGGGTTCGGCGGCGCCCAGGCGCCAGCCGAAATTGTATGCTCCGATCCAGGAAAAAACCGGCGGCAGAAGCAGCAGCCACACGCTATATCCACTGAATACTTTCCAGGCCGACGGGTCAGATTCCGCCAGCACCTCGAAGGTTACCTTCGGCTCGTAAAGCGTCCTGAAGAACAGGTATCTGGAGATTGTTCGGTCCATCGGTCCCTGACACTCCTGGTTAAGAAAAGTGGATGTTGCCTGCTTTCTAAAAAAAGCCCAGCGTAATCAATTTGCCGGCTGGAATCCACCGGGCCGGGTCGCAGCGCGATTATAGTGAGCAATGCGAACCGGTTATTGATCAAGCTCAATCAAGGCGGCCAAGGTCCTGCAAATTGTCCAGCATTTACCCGGTGGTCGTCTGACCGGCTGCCGCCGCTGGAAAGCCGGGACCGGGATGCTATCATCGGCTTAGGCCCTGCGCCGGTAATGCATCCCGACTGCGCCCCGACTCGTTCGGTTTTGCCATGGGGCTGCCCTAGCCGCCGGTGACAGAATCCAGGCTTTCCGGCGCCACCATCCATTCGCGACCCTTGAGCATGCCGTGCCAGTAAACGTCCGGCAGAATTCTGGCTTTCAGCCACCAGGCTCGCCGGGTTGGCCTGGTACCTTCCAGCGCCCACTGGGGAAACGTGGGCAGCAGCTTGCCGCCATAGCCGAATTCCGCCAGCACGATTTTGCCCCGTTCAACGGTAAGTGGACACGAGCCATACCCGTCGTAGCCGCGGTCCGGAGTCCGGCTGGACCTGGCCTCAATTATATTCTGGGCCACCACGGGGACCTGTTTTCTGACTGCCGCCATGGTCTTGGCGTTGGGGGTGTTCATGACATCGCCCAGGCCCCAGATGTTGTCGAAGCGTTTATGGCGCAGGGTATGCTGGTCCACGTCCAGCCAGCCGGCATCGTCGGCCAGTTCGCTGGTACTGACGAAATCCGGTGCGCACTGCGGTGGACACACATGGATCATGTCGAATTCCGTTTCGACGGTCTGCTCTTCGCCGTCAGCCCCGGAATGGCTGAACCAGGCCCGCCTGGCGTGACCGTCGATCCTGACCAGGTTGTGGTTGTAGTGCACGTTGGCGTTGTACTTGTCCACGTAGGCCTGCAGTGCGGGCACATAGGCCGGCACGCCGAACAGCACGGCACCGGCATTGTAGAAGTCCACCTGGATATTCTTTAAAACACCGCTTTTCAGCCACTGGTCCGCCGACAGGTACATGGCCTTCTGCGGAGCGCCGGCGCACTTGATGGGCATGGGTGGCTGGGTGAATACCGCTTTCCCGCCCCGCAGTCCCCGGACCAGTTCCCAGGTGTAGGGTGCCAGGTCGTAGCGGTAGTTAGACGTGACGCCATTACTGCCCAGAGACTCAACCAACCCTTCCACCGCTTCCCAGTTAAGCTTGAGACCCGGACAGACGATCAGCTGGGCGTAGCCAAGCCGTTTACCATTGTCCAGCTCCACCTGGTTGGCCTGGGGTGTAAAGGAAACTACCGACTGCTTGATCCAGGTTGCCCGGGAGGGGATGAGGTCGCGGGTGTCCCGCCGGGTTTCCGGCGCCTTGAATACACCGCCGCCCACCATGGTCCAGCCTGGCTGGTAATAATGGTCGGTTGCCGGGTCGACAAGCGCAATGCGCAGTTTTCGGTCCCGCTTCAACAGGCTGCTGGTGACGGAAATGCCGCCAGACCCGGCACCGACTACGACGATATCGTAAGTGTCGTCGGCCACCGGGTTGTTGCCCTTGCTGTCTGTGGTCATCGTGTCTTGCATGATTGGCTCCTCTCTCCCGTCCTGTCGTTATTCCTTCAGGTGAAGGCTGACGTCGTATCCGGCCTGGCCCGCCCGGGCCAGCAGTTCGTCGGCGGCACTGCCCTGGCGCCGTCTTGCCCGTGCCCAGAGCTTGCTGGAACGCGTTCCCGAGCGGCAGTAGGCATGCACCCTCTTGCCGCTGTTCAGCAGCTCGAGAAACCTGTCGACATCGCTGTCGGCAACCGCGTCTCCCACAAAAGGCAGGTGGTGACATGCCATGCCGAGGCTGTCACAGCTTTGCGCAATATCCCTGAATTCAGTCTGACCCGCGACCTCACCATCCGGGCGGTTACACACCACGATTGCCACGCCCTGGCGCTGTAGCTCGGCTACGTCGTCGACGTCGATCTGGTCCGAAACGGAAACCTGGTTGTCCAGGCTGATCATTTTCATGGGCGCTCTCTTCAACGGGTGGTTGCGTGTCAGGTTGAACCGGCCTCCGTCAGGACTTGAACAGGTTAACCGGCAGTTTCAGGTAAACCCGCCCATTATCCTCTGCTGCGGGAAAGTTTCCAGCCCGCATGTTGACCTGCAGCGACGGCAGAATCAGGTTGGGCACATCCAGGCCCTTGTCCCGCTTCTCGCGCATGGCGACAAAGGCATCTTCATCGGTTCCCGCCTTGACGTGAATATTGTGTTCCAGCTCGTCCGCCACGGTGGTTTCGTACTCCAGTTCCCGGTCTTCGCTGTAGTCGTGGCACATGAACAGGCGGGTCTCCTTCGGCAGGCTCAACAGCTTATTAATCGAACGATATAAAATGCGCGCGTCCCCGCCGGGAAAGTCGGCGCGGGCGGTACCGGTATCCGGCATGAAAATGGTATCGCCGACAAAAGCAGCGTCACCGATAAGATGGGTCATGCAGGCCGGCGTATGGCCCGGTGTGGCAATGGCCAGGGCCTCCAGGTTGCCTATCATGTAACTTTCATTGTCGCGGAACAGGTGGTCGAACTGAGATCCATCCCGGGGGAATTCCGGCCCGACATTGAAAACCTTACCGAAAGTCTTCTGCACGATGTCGATATGCTCGCCGATGGCGATTCTGCCGCCCACAGCGGCCTTGATGTAAGGGGCGGCGGACAGATGATCGGCGTGGGCGTGGGTTTCGATCAGCCACTGGACGGTGAGCCCGTTATCCCGCACATGGGCGATGAGGGCGTCGGCGCCTTCATGACTCACGGTTCCGGAGGGATAGTCGAAATTCAGTACCGAGTCGATGATTGCGCAGGCGTCGGACTGCGGGTCCTTGACGATGTAGGAAAAGGTACAGGTCTGCTTGTCCAGGAACGGCAGGACTTCCGCGGTCGAAGCGGGCAACGTTTCGTGGTTCAGTTCGGCGGTCATGGTGTTCTCTCCCGGGTGATGGTCGGCGAGGGGATTGCTGTGTCAACACTGTCAAGTCGTGGTTGTACTATTTCCAGGTTGCAGGTTGTAGACTGATAGTGCAGCTTGCATGCCAGGTTTTTGGATTTTTTCTAACTCAATGATAAAAAAGAAAAAAATATGAATTTCTCGGTAAAGGCCGGACTTTGTCATTGACTTTTGAAACCGGTTTTGCCACTTTTGGCAAAGATTTTTGCTGAAAATGACAGGACCTGTGATGCAGATTGCCAGTGACCGACCCGCACTCACCCGGGAGCTGACCCCCATGCTGGAGGGTTATGACTGTCCGGCAATCCTGGTGTCGGCGGATTACCGGATACTGGCCACCAACGCCCTGTACCGGGAAACCTTTGGCGAAATCGACATGGATGGCTTTCCGCGCTGCTTCGAGATTTCCCATGGTTACCAGGTGCCCTGCGACCAGGCAGGCGAGGACTGCCCGTTACAGGCTGTGCGCCAGTCGGGTTCCCGTGAGCGGGTACTGCATATCCACCAGACTCCGCGAGGTCGGGAGCACGTGGATGTGGAAATGATTCCCATCAATAATCAACAGGGTGACCTGGAATTCTTCGTGGAACTGCTGAAACCGGTGCCCCTGGCCAGCGGTACCGTGGATGAAAAGGAGTTCGTGGGGCGCAGTCCGGCATTCAATCGCATGCTGGAACGGGTGGCACGGGTGGGTTCCACCGATGCCTCGGTATTGTTACTGGGGGAATCCGGTACCGGCAAGGAACTGGCGGCACGGGCCATTCACATGGCCAGCAGGCGGAACCAGAAACCCCTGGTCACTCTGGAGTGTGCCGGGCTGACCGAGGCCCTGTTCGAAAGCGAGCTGTTCGGTCACGTGAAAGGTGCATTCACCGGTGCCCAGGTCAGTCGGAAGGGCCTGGTTGAACTGGCTGACGGCGGCACGCTGTTTCTTGACGAAATCGGCGACGTGCCGCTGGCGATGCAGGTCAAGCTGCTGCGCCTGCTGGAGACCGGTACCTTCAGGCGGGTCGGCAGTGGCGACGTGCAGAGCTCTGATTTCCGCCTGATCTGCGCCACCCACAAGAACCTGGCTGCCATGGTGGACGAGGGCACCTTCCGGGCCGACCTGTATTACCGGATCAATGTCTTTCCTATTCACCTGCCGTCCCTGGCGGAGCGTCGGGAAGATATTCCGCTGCTGGTAAAATCCCTGCTCAAGCGCCTGTCTGCCGGCAAGGAATACCACGTCACGGATTCGGCCATGCGGATGCTTTGCCATCGAAATTACCGGGGAAATATCCGGGAACTGCGCAACCTGCTGAACCGTGCCCTGGTATTTGCCGATTCCAACGTGATCGATCGCCATGTGCTGCAGGAGTGCCTGGAAGGGGAGGCAGGCGGGATCGTATCCGCGGAACACCGGGATCGGTCCGGCGAGGTTGCGGAACGCCACCATGTCCCTGGCGACACGACGGACGAACCGGTTAACGATGGGTCCTGGGTGGATCTGAAAACCAACGAACGCAATTACCTGCGGCAGCTGATGACGGCGTGCAACGGGGACAAGGAACAGGTGGCGGCGATAGCCGGCATCAGCGTCAGGTCTCTTTACCGTAAACTGGAGCAATAGCCGGCCCGGTTACGACGTTGCCCGGACATTTTCGGTACCAGGTGCGCACCGCGATCCGCCAACGGCAAAACCCGGCACTGCACCTTCCCCGGTCCGCTTCCCTGGCCGGTACCAGGTGACGCCAGGGTTCCGGCGCACCATGCCGTCCTGTCCCGGCGATTATTGCAGACCCAGCAGGCTTTCCGGGTCTGGGCGGAATATCAGGTAGCGGATGTCGGTGTCCAGGCTGCTGAACCAGTGAGGTGTATTCCCGGGAATAATGACCACGTCTCCGGGGACCACCTGGCGACTGACGCCGCCCTGGATGGCGGTGCCGGCAAAGTTGGGCCTGCCGGTAAGGCGGCTGTTGCCCGTGCTTTCCTCCTCCTGGATCACCCCGCCGGTGACCAGCGTGCCGGTGCCGGCCACGATGTAGTAGATCTCCGTGACCGATGTCTGGTGCCTGATGGGCCGACCGGGCTGGGACCGGGGTCGAAAAACCCCGAATACACCGATGTTGTAGCCACCGACATCCACCACCCTGATGGCCCGGTCACTGATGCGGTCGTCCGGCAGGGCATCGATAAAGGCGTCGATGTCCGCCGCCGTGACGTCGGTGGCATCGGGGAACTGCTGTCCGCTGGCGGCAGGCAGAAGCAAGAGTAAAAGCAATGGCAAAACGCGTTTCGGTAATCCTGTCATGGTTTGTCTCCTGGTTGTCCGGCTGGCAACCCCTGTCCCGGGTTCAGGCAACCGGTATTGGCATCAAATAGAGCCTGATCGTCCGACGCTGGCCCGGCTGACGATCAGGCGGCGAGAGCTTCCCTGTCCTGTTTGTCCGCCTGCTCATCGGCGGCCAGGGGATTCATCAGCAGGTATTCGAAAGCGGCCACGCCGGCCTTGGCGCCTTCACCCAGGGAAACGACAATCTGTTTGTAGGGTACCGTGGTGACGTCGCCACAGGCAAAGATTCCGGGCACCGAAGTCCGGCAATGGTCGTCGACGACTATTTCGCCATGGGGATTCAATTCCACGACGCCGTCGACAAACTGACTGTTGGGTACCAGACCGATCTGTACAAAAACCCCGGACAGTGGCAGCGTCGCCGCTTCGCCAGTCTGGCGATCCTGATAGTCGATACCGGTTACCTTGCCGTTACCGGCGTTGATCCTGCTGGTCGCCACGTTGCGCAGAATGGTGATATTGCCGGTGGCTTCGGCCCGCTCAATCAGCACCCGGTCCGCCTTCAGTTCCGGCATGAACTCGAACACGGTGACCGATTTGACGATGCCTGCCAGGTCCAGGGCGGCTTCGATGCCGGAGTTACCACCGCCTATTACCGCCACGTCCCTGCCTTTATAGAAAGGGCCGTCGCAGTGGGGGCAGTAGGCCACGCCATTGCCGATGTTTTCCTTCTCACCCGGGACGCCCAGCTCCCGCCATCTGGCACCGGTGGCGATAACCACGGATCGTGAGCGCAGGATTTCACCGGAAGACAGCACCATGCGCTTGATGCCGTCGGTGTCCAGTTCCTTCACCCGCAGGTGTTCCTTGAGGGTAATGTCATATTCCTGCAGGTGGCTTTTCAGGGAATCGGTAAGCGCCGACCCGGTGGTCCGTGGTACCGAGATCAGGTTTTCAATGCCCAGGGTATCCCTGACCTGGCCGCCGAACCGATCCGCCACCATGGTGACTTGAAGTCCTTTGCGGGCCGCGTAGATGGCGGCGCTGACACCGGCAGGACCGGCGCCGATAACGGTGACGTCCTGCAGCGGCAGAGATTGCCGGGGCTGACTGTCAGCCGCCGGCGGATACAGTTCCAGCAGCCGGTCCATCAGCCGGGTGGCATCCACTTTGCCGTTGGCAAAAACCTGGCCGTTGAGGTATACCGCGGGTACGCCCTGGAGTTTCCGTTGCTCCACCAGTTCGGGAAACAGTCCGCCGTCGATCATTTCGGCGCTGATGTTATCGTTCAGCAGGGCGAACTGATTCAGGGCCTGGACCACGTCGGGGCAGTTGTGACAGGACAGGGAGACAAACACCTCGAAATGCAGCCTGTCCTGAACACCGCGGACCGCGTTCTTGAGGCCGTCGTCCAGCTTAATATCCGTGCCGGATGCCTGGAGGATTGCCAGCACCAGGGAGCTGAACTCGTGACCGCCAGGTATCCCGGAAAAACTGATACCGGCAGGTTGCCCTGCGGACTCCAGTCGAAAAGTAATGGGGCTGCGGCCCACGTCCTGTTTTTCCTCCAGTGTCAGCTTATCGGAAACACTGCAGACCTGCAGCAGAAAATCCCTCAGTTCGGCCCGCTTTGGATGTTCACCCGTCTGCAGGACCAGTGTCACCGGCCGTTGCATAGTGTCTGCATAGCTTTGCAGTGCCTTCAGTATGTCTTGCGTAATCATGCGTCGATCTCCTCTGCGGGTCAGCAGGCGGGATGCGTCATCCACCGGGTGGCGATGACGCACCGGGTCACTCTCAGATTTTGCCAACCAGGCTCAATGTCGGGGCCAGGGTCTCTTCGCCTTCCTCCCAGGCGGCGGGACAGACCTCTCCGGGGTTGGCCCGCACATACTGCGCCGCCTTGACCTTGCGCAGCAGCTCTTCGGCATTCCGGCCGATACCCTCGGCAGTGATTTCCATGAACTGGATTATGCCGTCGGGGTCAACCAGGAAGGTGCCACGATCAGCCAGGCCTTCGGCTTCGCGCATGACACCGAAATTCCTGGTGAGGGTGCCGGTGGGATCCCCCACCATGGTGTACTGGATTTTGCCGATCCTGTCGGACGAATCGTGCCAGGCCTTGTGGGTGAAATGGGTATCCGTGGACACGGCGTAGATGTCGACACCGCGCTGCTGAAACTCATCGTGATGATCGGCCAGGTCCGCCAGCTCGGTGGGGCAGACAAAGGTGAAATCGGCGGGATAGAAGAAAAACACCGCCCACTTGTCCTGGATGTCGGCCTCACTGACGTCGACGAATTCGCCCTGGCGGAACGCCTTGGCGTTGAAGGGTTTAATCGGTGTATTGACCATTGCCATCGGGTAAATCTCCTTTTCAGTTCGCTTCGTAACAAGTTGCTTGGTGACGCTGATCAGGATAGGGCGTGGACCAAATTAAATAAAATTGATTAAATAGAAGATTAAGTTCTAAAAAATAGATTGATATACCAGGTAGCAACCATGCGATGATTTCCTTGAAGCAGATTCACTACGCGCTGGCAGTGGAGCAGACACTGCACTTCAAGAAAGCGGCAGAACACTGCGCGGTTTCCCAGTCGGCCCTGAGCACGGCCCTGGCCGAGATGGAGAAGCAGCTGGGCTTCCAGGTCTTTGAGCGCGACAATAAGAAGGTCCTGGTAACGCCCATCGGGCGCCAGATGCTGGCAATGGCCAGACAGATCAAGCTCCAGGTGGACGATCTGCACCGACTGGTTGACCAGGTTAACGAACCCCTGTCAGCGACGCTTTCCCTGGGGATGATTCCCACCGTCGGTCCGTATCTGTTACCCCGCCTGCTGCCGGCACTGGCAAGGGAATACCCGTCGCTGCAGCTCAACGTGGTGGAAGAGCAGTCCCAGGACCTGGTTTCCCTCTTGCGTAACGGTGACCTGGATACCGCTATCCTGGCCCTGCCCTACGATCACCAGGGGCTGCTGGCGTTGAATTTCTGGGCAGAAAATTTTTTCCTGGTCACCCACGTGGATGACAGCCTGGCGCAGAAACCGGTTGTTCATGCCAGCGAGTTACAGCCGTCACGGTTGATGCTGCTCAAGGAAGGTCACTGTCTTAAAGATCATGCCCTGGCTGCCTGTCGATTGACGGCGGAGACCACCCACAGCCTGCAGGCCACCAGCCTGCTGACCCTGGTACAGATGGCGGCAGGCAGACTTGGCACCACCCTGGTGCCGGAGATGGCTCTTGAACAACTGGTCCACACCAATCCCCGGTTGGCCTGTATTCCATTGTCCGAGCCGGGACCTCACCGGGAACTGGCCTTCCTGGTACGGCCCAACTACCCCGGGGTTGACGATATTCAGTTGCTCATCGCCCTGTTGAAGCGTGCCCTGGAGAACGGTTAGGGCCTGGCAGCCGATAAGAATGCAAGATTATTCACTACCTGTGCAGGTGACTCTGTAATGACAATGCTTGGCGAGTGGCAACCTTATGGAAACGTGGCGCCGGAGCAGCTGGACCGCCTGGCCAATCGCCTGCTGGTGGCGACAGCCCTGCTGATGTTCGTCCCCCTGGCGGGCTCGCTGGGGAGGCTCCCCGATACCGGCTGGTTGTTCATCTATACCTTTCAGTCGCTATTGTACGGCAGCACGCTGTTGATATTCCTGGCCAGAAACCTGTTGGGCACACGTTTCAAGGCAGCTTACCTGGTGGTCGCGTACTACCTGATTCCGGCGCTGGGCATCTATTCCCTGGGACAGCTGAAAGGGGGAATCATGTATCTCCCGGTCGCTATCGTCATAGCGGTCTTTTACTTCGGCCCGCGTGTGGTCGCCCTGCTGGCAGTTATCGGGATTTCCGGCCTGACCTATGTGGCCCAGGGCTATATTGCCGGTCGGTTGAATTCGGCAATCTCACTGGAGGTGGCCAATACCAGTATTCCACAATGGTCAAACTTCGGTTTTTCCTTTTTCGCGTTTTTCGTGATGTTTGCCATTGTCATGTTCGGCTATCGCAGGATTCTTGCGGCAAAGGTCAGCGAGACAGAGCAGCAGCGCGACGAAATACTGCAGCTGAAAAACTATGACCAGCTCACCGGTGTGGCCACCCTGCCGCTGGCACTGGATTACCTGGACACTGTCCTCGCCGCGGCGAAGGAGAAGAGCGTCCAGGGAGCGCTGTTGCTCATTCGGCTGGAAAACCTGGAGCAGATCATCGACACACGTGGCTTCGAGGCCGGCGAGCAGGCTGTGCAGGCGGCCGGTTCGCGCCTGTCCACGTTGTTGAGACCTGAAGACTTGCTGGCCCGGGTCGGTGGGAGTCGTTTCCTGGTGGTGATTCCCAGCCTGGCAGGCAGCAAGCGTGTCGAGTTCCTTGCCCAGATGATTCATGAAGAAATGGCCAAACCATTGGTGCATACGCTGGCCGACGGCGATGAACTGCAGCTGCAATGTAAAATCGGTATCACCCTGTTTCCTGCAGGCGACCTGACAGCCGAACAATTTGTGCAGCGGGTTAACACCGCCAGGTACCATGCGGAAAAGAAGGGTCTCGACACCTTTCTGCTGGAATAGCTGGCTGGCATAGGTATCTAGTATAGGTATCTGGAATAGACATCTGGAATAGAATTGACCCACCGCTGCAGTCCAAGTATGCAGCAACGGGATCCAGGGAACCTCTGATTAACCTTAAGATTGTCCTGGACAATCCAGAGCCGTTTGTCATGGCCCGCGGCAGACCTGGCGTGCCAGGTCTCACCTGCTACGCCAGGATAAGACTGCTCAGGCGCAATAGATGCTGAAACTCAGTCCTCGGTTTCCAGCAGCATCTCGTCAATTCCCTGGCGTATACGCCTGGTGGAAATACTGACTTCAAACAGGAACAACACCAGGCCGACGGTCAGCAGGCACATGGCTGTGACGAACAGCATCGCGATGCTCATGGACAGGTTCAATCCGGCAAGTTCACCAACGAACAGCGTAATGATCACCAGACAGACGGCCAGTGCACCACTGACGAACATGCGCAGTGCCCAGTTGACCAGCCTGATCCGCTTCCACAGCCCTTCGGTTTCCGACTGCAGTATCGCCCGGCGGTCGTCCTCGCGTTCCCGGACCAGGCGCTTTTCGATTACCCGGGCGCGGTCGACCACCCGCCCCAGCCGGATGGAGACAACATTCAGCAGGCCGGCGATACCGGCAAGCAGGAAAACCGGGGCAACTGCCAGTTGAATTACGCCGGCGATGGTTTCTGTGGCGGTGGTACTGTCCATGGAAAACACTCGTTGATAATAGCAACGTCCCAGTTACAGACGCATTTCGCGGCGCTGAACAGTCGCTCCGGGTTTTTGCAACGGTCGATGCTCTTCAGCCAATCAGTTCAGTGTCGCATACCGGGGATCAACCCGGCTTCATTGAAGTTAACCACAAGGTATCCGCGTGCCGGTCCATTGTCCAGGGTCGATCTGCAAGGTGCTGGTTACGACTGCCTGATAATTGACGCCGTGTCGAAGGTGCCGCATCATCCGCTGTCTATTCCCGTCAGCAGGGATCGATGATGTTTTTAAAGGGAGTCCGCCATTCCGGTCCCGGCGCCATGGTAGCGGCCGCGTTCATCGGTCCGGGCACGGTTACGGTCTGCACCCTTGCCGGTGTTGACTTCGGTTTCGGACTGCTCTGGGTCATGTTGCTGTCGATCCTGGCTACCGTGGTGCTGCAGGAAATGGCAGCACGGGTTGGCCTGGTAACCGGACAGGGCCTGACCCGGGTGCTGCGCGACCAGTTACAGCATCGTCCCCGGACCCGGGCACTGATGTTATTGCTGATTCTATGTGCCGTGGTAGTGGGCAACGCCGCTTATGAAGCCGGCAATATCAGTGGCGGTCGCCTTGGCCTGGAAACCCTGCTTGGCTTGACGGGCCAACCGGCCTCCCGCTATCTCAGCCTGCCTATCGGTGCAGCGGCGTTCGTCCTGCTGTACATGGGCAGCTATCGACTACTGGAGCGGTGGCTGGTCCTGCTGGTATTGCTGATGAGTTTTTCCTTCCTGCTCACGGCCCTGTTGACCCGTCCGGACCCGGCGGCGCTGCTCCGCGGCCTCCTTGTGCCGACTTTCAACGACGCCAGCCTGCTTACCGTGGTGGGATTGATCGGTACCACCGTGGTTCCCTACAACCTGTTTCTTCACGCTTCCCTGGTTCACGCCAAGTGGCAGGGGCCGGCGCAGCTGGGTGAGGCCCGGCGCGATACCCTGATAGCGGTGGCCGTGGGCGGCCTGGTGTCCATGGCCATCATCGTGTCGGCGGCGGCCGTGGACAGCCGGGAAATTCAGAACGCCGTCGACCTGGCACGCAGCCTGGAACCCCTGTTCGGTGACCGGGCCCGGTACCTCCTCGGTATCGGCCTGTTCGCCGCTGGAATCACCTCGGCGATCACGGCACCCCTGGCTGCCGCCTACGTGACCAGCGGCTGTTTCGGCTGGGGTGGTGATCTGCGGCATCCCGGCTTTCGTGCCGTGTGGATGGGTGTCCTGCTGCTGGGCGTACTGTCTTCCTCGCTGGCCATCAGCCCCATCGAAATCATCCGCTTCGCCCAGGTGGCCAACGGCATTGCCCTGCCGATGGTGGTGGCGGTACTGTTGTGGCTGATGAACCGGGAAGCGGTGCTGGGGGAATACACTAACCGCTGGTTCCAGAATGTTGGCGGTGGCCTGGTCTTTGCCATTACCGTGGCGCTTGGGGTGCGGGCACTGCTGCAGGTAGTGAACGCGGTCTGAGTAAGTTGTCTCTAGCGGGCGGCCCGGAACAGGCCGTCCGCAGCCTGCAGGAGCTTGCCTCGCAGTTTGGGCTCCATGTCCTGATTGGCATCGATGAACTGCTGCACGATGTCAGCCGCCTCCGGGGAACTGTGACCATCCAGCGTGGCGTGCAGCCAGCGCAGCGGGAAAAAAATATCACCGGTGTCCCGGATCGATTCCAGTTGTGCCAACGCCGGCTGGATCAACGGTACCGAGAATTCCGCCCGTAGCGGGTGATGGATGGCCCGCATTGCCGCCAGTACCCAGGATTCCTGCCTGCGGCCTGCGGGATCGGTGAAGGTCTGGAACAGCGCTTCCCGCGTCAACGGCTCGTTGCTCAGGGCGGGTCGCACAAAGCGGAAGCGGGACAGCCGATCCGGATTGTCGATGCGCTGTTGCTGGGCGTCAAGAATGGCTTCCGCCATGGGTATGCCCCGCAGTGCCAGGGCTTCGGCCAGTGCAATGTACTGGGATTCCTGCAGGGGCAGGCCGGACAGTTCCTCTTCCCGGGCCCACAGTTGCTGCAGTCGCCGGATGCCTGGTTCGGACAGGCTGACATCTACCAGCGTGTCGAAGTAGGCACGTTTACGACCGGTTGCGACCGCCTGTTCCAGGGCCTCCCAGAGGGTGGCTTCCAGCTGCTCCGCCCGGGCACTGCGCTGGTCAGCGGACAGGTAGCGCCACCACAGGGTCTGCAGCAGGCCAAGAATCTGCTGACTGACCAGTTCATCGTCCTCGCGGACCACGCCGTCGAGCAGCGCGGCGAACAAGGCCGGGGCCGGCAGTTCGTCTTCCAGCAGCTCTTCATACAGGTGTTGCCAGGCAACGGCGCGGTGTAGAGGGGTAGCAAGATCAGTGGCGCCGGCAAGCAGGAACTGAAGACTGTCCTGGTCCAGCGGAAATCGGCCGTAACCGAGACCGGCGGCACCGGCCAGGATAAAGTCCGGTTCCTCCAGCCCATCCGCTGGTAGCCGGGCGCTGTCACCGCGCAGCGTAACCGATAATTCAATAACCTGGTCACCGCGTCCCGTGGCCAGTACCAGCGTCTGTGGCCAGCGCAGGCGGCGACCTGCCATGTCGTCCGTCTGGGTCAGCGTAATGCCGTCGCTGGACCAGTGGGCAACGACGCGGGGGCGGCCGGGGGATTCCACCCAGGCCTGGTTCCAGGCTGACAGGTCCTCCGTCGTCAGGCCGTCCAGGAGTTCGATCAGTTCCGGCCACCCGGCATTGCCGAACCGGTACTCCGCCAGGTAACGGCGCAGACCCTGTTGCAGAGCCTGTTCGCCTATCAGGCTTTCCAGCTGACGCATGACAACTGGCGCTTTCTGGTAAATGATGGCGCCATACAGGGACCCGGCTTCCCGCTGATTGTCCAGGGACTGGCGGATGGCGTTGGTGCCGGCGGTACGGTCTACGGCATAGGCAGTGGGATGATGGGCCTGAAAAAAACGCAGGTCCAGGTCCAGTTCCGGGAAGGCTGGTCCGGCAATTTTCGCGGCCATGAAATTGGCGAACACTTCTTTCATCCACACGTCGTTGAACCAGCGCATGGTGACCAGGTCGCCGAACCACATGTGGGCAGTCTCGTGAGCGATAAGGCTGGCGCGGCCCAGTTCCCTGTTGCGGGTCGCTCCCTCGTCCAGGAACAGGCTGTCCGCGCGATACCAGATGGCCCCGGGATGTTCCATGCCACCGAACTGAAACGAGGGCACGGCGAAAAAATCAAACGGCCCGAAGGGATAGTCGATGTCGGTGTATTCCTCCAGCCAGTTCAGTGCCGTGGCGTGTAAATCGAAAATGGCATCGCGGTTTCGTGCCACCCGCTCCGGATCAGTCTCGCGGTGGAACAGGCGGTAGGTACGGCCGTTTCTCGCTGCGCTTTCCACCATAAGGTCACCGGCGGCAAAGGCGAACAGGTAGGAACTGATGGGCCGGGTTTCCGCAAAGGTCAAGCGATCCATGCCAGCGACGGTGGTATCCGCATTCCGGGACAGCAACTCCCCGTTGGACAGAGCCTGCCAGTGTTCGGGGATGGTGAGGCGCAGACTGTACCTCGCCTTCAGGTCCGGTTGCTCGAACAGCGGGAAAGCCGTGGAAGCCCGGTCCGGCACGAACAGCGAATACATGAAGTCGGCGCGACGGTTCAGCGCATCGTCGGCACTGCGGAAGTCGATGGTTACGGATTGTTGCCCGGTCTGCAGTGCGTCGGCTGGAATCACGATGTGATCGGCGGGCAGGTCGTAGTCCACCGGTTCACTGTTCACCAGGACCCGCTGCACGTGATCGGCAGGCACACGGAAATCCAGCACCAGGTCTCCGGCCCCGGCGTGCCGCTGCAGTTCGATGGTGACCGAACCGGTTACCGGCTCCAGTGGTTCTTCCGGAATGTGCAGGTGAAGCCCATAGTGCAGGTCAGTGAGCGTAGCGTGCCGCTGTTCGGCAAGACTGCGGCTCACTCCCGGCCCGGGCGGGAGCGGAGCGTCGACAGATTTGCTACAGGACATCAGGAAGGTCGCCAGGAGGAGTGGAAGCAGGAATCGGGTTGTCGCCATGACGGATATTTTTTCACGTGTCACGGGAGCGCGATACCCCGGTGTCGGGTCCGGATTCGATTCACGTCAGTGAATCCTGATTGATAGCAGCGTTCGCTGCAACCTCTTCCGGCATTGCTCACACCGTTCCGGTGCTCAGCCACGCCGCCAGGGCCCGGCCGATGGCATCCGGTGATATCTCCTGTACATAGTGACTGCCGAATACCGTTACCTCCTGCTGGTTGTCGAAACCGCGGACAAAGTCCAGCAGTGGTCCACTTCTCAGCAATGCCCCGGGATTGGCGCGAATGAACAGTTTGGGAACCTGGCTGGCGGCAAACCAGTCGGTATAGCTGGTGACCAGTTCCACGGTATCGGCCGGATTTCCCCCCCTTGGTAACTCGCGGGGCCAGGTCAGGGTGGGACGTCGGCTTTCGCCAGGTTGCAGAAATGGTCGGCGATACTCGGCTTTGTCTGCCTCAATGAGATAGTACCCCAGTCCGCCAATCAGAATCTGTTCAATGAACACGTTGTTCTGCAGTACTGCCTCCTCACCACGGGGCGAGCGGAACACGGCGAATGGCCCCTGCGTCGGCTCCGGAACCGGCGGCAGGCCGGTTGGGTTCAGTATGGCTTCCATGTAGGCAATGCCCTTGATCCGATCGGAATAGCGTTGTGCGTAGCTCAGTCCGATACCTGATCCCCAGTCGTGAATGACCAGGGTCACCCGTTCCCTCACGCCAATGGTATCCAGCAGATCGAATACGTAGTCACGGTGGACGCTGAACTTGTAGACACCGGGGCCACTGTCCGGCAGGGGATCGGAATCGCCCATGCCGATCAGGTCCGGAGCGATGCAGCGACCGAGATGCTGCACGTGGGGAATAATATTGCGCCACAGGTAGGACGAGGTTGGATTGCCATGAAGAAACACGATGGGGTCGCCGGTGCCCACTTCGTAATAGGCCATCTCCAGGCCACGGACCCGTGCTTTCCGTTTCTGCGCCGCCCAGGATGACTCCCGGTTCTGGGCAAGGGCGGTTCCGCGCCCCCTGCCCGGCGGCAGGGCTACCGCTCCCCCCGTAAGAACCGCGGCCTTCAACAGTTTTCTTCGCTTGAAATTGAACATGGGTAGTTCTCCCGCTGCCGTTTCGAAACTCTCGAAATTCTCGAAACGGCGTCAATTGTCTGTGGTTGTCGGGCGTTTCCTGCCGCTTGGCAACACTTCACAACGGTTGTCTCTGACTCTGCTCCCGCAATTCCAACGCTACTTTTGATCGTTGGAGCGCGCTGTGGGCAATCCATGACTGCTCTTGCAGGTACAGGACAAACACCCGCTCAGCTGTCCTGGACAGGGATGTCCATCAGTCGATCAGTATACCAGCGCATGATCCACCAGAAGGCGATCATCCTGCTGGACCAGAACCATCTCGGCGACGTGTTCACCCTCAGCCCTGGAAAAATACTGCTTCCACACAAACGCAATGGAGTCCGGTCTCCTGAACACGGCAACAGGTACCCTTCCGGTAAAGAACCCTTTCTCTTCCTGGTAGCTTCTGCAGACTTTGTCGAGGTATTCCGGGGTCACGATATCACGTAACCGCCTGGTAAAATCCCGACAGTGTTTTGCGTGGTCGATTTCTGTGGAACCCTCCATCAGGTTATCCATGATGGGAGTGGCTATCGCCCATAGCTCGGCATCGGCTAGCGATTCAAGATTCATGGCAACGACCGAATAACGCTGTGTGTCTCCTGCCACGCGCAGGGATGCTGTTTCTTCAAGTCACAATTGACCATCCACTTCCAGCCTGCGCGCGCCGGCAAGGGTACCCGGCATGGAGTAGTTACCTTCGTGGCAGGCATACTCGTAGAGTTGGCCGTCTATGGCATAGAAACTGAGCTCTGCCGTCCACGGTTGACTGTACAGGCCTGGATCCTCCACGGTAAAGCGATAGACGATTTCGTTATCAGCATAACGACTGAACCGTTCGGTTATCCTGCCGTTTGCGGTGATGGCAGTTGAGCTTTGCTGCATCTGCCGGGGATTGACATTGATCGTTTCCACCACCAGCGTGCCATCTTCGTACCAGCCAACAGAATCACCCATGTATTGCTGCAGGACTTCCGGCCTGCGGTTGGCCCTGGCCTCCTCTGCCGAATCGAAGGTGGGGATGATTCTGGCGTCATGAATCTGTTCGACGTTGATCACCACGTAGTCGTCGGTCTGCACAAACTGATAGGTGTTGTTGTACAGCGCGCTCTGCATGGCCGGCCCGGCCCGGCGGTCGGAAATAATACAGCGCTCCGCCAGGGGCAGGGCTTCGGGACCGGAGGCGTCACCGACACCGGTTACGTACCTGCTGCCAAAACTGACCCGTTGAAAATCGACGGTGGGATTTTCCAGGTGCGGTACCTGGCCATTGGCCGGATCTATGATGTAGGAAGTACGGTACTCCCCCTTTACCAGGGCAAGACTGGCACCCGGGTCCACCCAGAAATTGTTGTAGGCCCTGGTGCCGAAGTCATCGGCGGCAACGTCCGGCGTATCGTTGACGCCATCGCCTTCGTCAAACCCTCCCTCGATACCACCTATGGGAACGCCTGCCGCAATGACCCTGGCTTCCTCCGGTGATACCACCAGCGATTCCACACCAGCGGGGCGGGTCAGGCTGGTCAGGGATGCATTGCTCCAGACTCCTTCAAGGTCCGGTCGTTCCTGATTCTGGGCCAGGGCGATGGAGCAGGTCAGTGGAGCACACAGTAACAGGCTTGTCACGGGGATGTTTAATCTCAGCAGATTTACCACTTTCAACCTCCTTGAACTCTGACGCTGCCGGGGATTCGAGGGCAGAGACGTTTATTTTTGTAATGTTGAATTCAGTCGAAAAAGTTCACGCTACTCAACTATGCCAGAGTGAGTATTGGCTTGTCCTCAGGTTTTGCGTAATTTCTGATGTCCTGCTGACTTTCAGGGTTGAGGAACCGCTGATCAGCCAATTCTTCAACGGAGCGAAATCATCAGCAGCGAGATCCCGCTGCCCGCTGGGGAAGGCATATTTCGGCAAACGTGCCGTTGGTAAGAGTCAACAGGTCCCCGGGTTGCAATTCGATTTCCAGGCCTCTGCGGCCGGCACTGACGAAAACCGTCTGCTGATCCCTGGCGGAACAGTGAACTATTGTTTTCAGTCTTTTTTTCTGACCCAGCGGGCTTACACCTCCCAGGACATAACCCGTGGCCCTTGCAACCACCGCCGGATCGGCCATTGCCGCTTTTTTGGCCGCGGCGGCCCTGGCGAATAGCTTCATATTGAGGTTAAGTGATACCGGAACCACGCCCACTGCCAGCTCCCTGCCATCCAGGTTCACCACCAGCGTTTTGAAGACCCGCTCTACGGCCACTCCCATCTTTTCGGCGGCTTCCAGCCCGTAGGATGAACTGACTGGATCGTGGGTGTATTCATGAACCTGGAAAAAAATTTTTGCTTTCCTGGCCTTCTCGATTCCCGGTGTCATGCTGCTGCTTTGCCAATAACGACTACGTACCTGAAAAGAAAGAGAAGTGCTGCTGGACTGCTTCCTGCCATAGCTGTTACACAGTTAATTTTACGCTGAGCTGAACAGCGGCCCGATCGGAGCGACCGGCGGGGATTGTCCGTGCTAGCCGATTGCATCAAGGAAGGCTGACAGGAGTCTGCTAACTTCTTCGTGCTGTTCCTGCTGGACCCAATGGCCGGCACCCTCGACGAGGTGGACACCACGCATATCGGTACAGGCAGTTTCCTGCATGCGCTGGAAAGAGCCGGGGTTCTGGTAGGTGCCCCAGTCGCTGGCGCCACTGATGAACAGGCTGGGCTGATCGATGGTTTTACCGGCATAGAGCTGCATTTCCGCGGCACCGATGCCCGTGGCGCCCATGCGATAGCTGTTCAGGCCACCCTGGAAACCAGTGCGGCCGAATTCCGTGGTGTAGACGGCAAGTTCATCGTCAGTTAACCAGGTATTGGCAGCAACCTGCCCCGGGTCGGGCATTTCCCTGGCGACAGTTTCGGCCATGCCGTCGGCCAGGTCCATGATGTAGTAAGTTGGCAGTCTGGCCCATTCCTCAGCGGTACGGGCAGCCAGCGGGAACGGCCTGTTCTGCTCCCAATCGGCACTCTTGTGGTGGTAGTAGGCTCGAATAAAGTTGTCCAGCCCCTGGCTGGCGTGCCACATGTTGTCGTTGGCCTCCCGGGTAGTGTAATACCGCTGGTAATGTTTTCGCGGTCGCGGCAGATTGGCGAGATTCTGGTAGATATCCGGTCCGGTCGAACCCCTCGGGGGTGGATTGTCGATGGTGTCGAAGGGGATTGCAGGAGTACCGCCGAAGGGGGCGCTCATCAGCACTACGGACTGGAAAATATCCGGCCGGGTGACAGCGCACCAGGCCGCCAGCGGAGAGCCGAAGTCGTGTCCAATGACGGAGGCAGCATTACGGTATCCGTAGGCATAAAGCAGGCCGATGACATCCCGTACCTTGTTCAACATTCGAAATGGCGTCAGGTCCGTGTCGTAGTCGCTACTCCAGCCCGTGGTGCGGCCATATCCCCGCAGATCAGGCACTATCACGTGGTACCCGGCCCTTGCCAGCGGCACCATTACCTTGCGCCAGCTGTAAGCCAGCTCGGGAAATCCGTGGAGCAGGATTACGGCGGGTCGATCCGCCTGTTCGAAACCGGCTTCCAGCACGTGCATGCGTAAGCCGTTGACGTTGTCGACAAAACGGGAACGGATACCCGCAGGAAGCCAGGCGTCGGGATAGGGGCCGACACCCGGATTGACGGTATCGGGAACCTGGGCGCTCAATTGCCTGGCCAGGACCAGTGACGGCGCGGTAACAGCCAGCGCCTGGAGAATCTGACGTCGCGTGGGGTTCTTCATGATCGAGTTTCCTTTCCTGTGCTTCTGCCAGCCTCGGGGATTCACAGCACTGCTCTTGAAGCGAGCGGCTCCCTGGTTATTTTCGCTGTTTTCCCGTGATCAGCAGAAGATTCTCTCTTCACGCTACTTCAGAATAAACGTAATCTTCATGTGAACACGGTACTCCTCGATGACTCCATCCCTGATACGGACTTCCTGGTCCTGAACCCATGCCCCGGTTACGTTTTCCAGGGTCTCGCTTGCCCTGGCGATTCCCTTTTTAATGGCATCGTCAAAACCTGTTGCGGAACCGGCGGTAATTTCCGTAACTCTTGCTATCGACATACTAGCCTCCTGGGCTTGATTACTTCGGGTGAATTCTCATTAGCAGCCTGTTAGCCCTTGCCGGAATAGCGGCGAGGGGAACCAGGGCCATCAACTGGAAAAGTACAAGGTGATGTGCTGACTCAGGGAAGCTCGTCAATGACGCAACCGAATCGGCGACTCGCCGGACAAGTCCTGTGACCAGCGCATGAACGACAGCTAAGCAAAAGTCTTTGCTGCTGTTCAGGTCACGAAAGAGAGTAGTCACGGGAGCACCCTGTCGTGGGTCGGGCACTGCGCCCACGGCCTTGTTATTTGTTGAAAACCTTAACACAAGACCCCGGCAATGGCACGAACCGGGAAAGCTACCTTAACAAACGGTAATTACTGGATTCAGCGACAGCTGAACAGGTTGTTGTTTGCCCATCGTGTAGCGCGGCTCAACCAGTAAGCCTGTTCTGGATATGTTCGATAACTTCGCCGTGTTCGCGTTGAGGGCTGAACATGACGATGTCGGTGTCTTCGTCGGCACGAACGCTATGACCGGGAGGCCAGTAGAAAAGATCGCCGGTCCTGCAGGACTCCTCCTCACCATTTTCGTAGAGGGCCGTGATATCACCCCGGATGACATATCCCCAGTGCGGACTCTGACACCGGTCGCCTTTCAGGCCGCCCAACAGCTCCGAAATGTCGGTTCCTGCACCAAAACTGAAGAACTCGGCTCCCATCGTGCCATAGCCGGAAACATCACCGAACCCGGGCTGCTGTCTCGCTTTAGCTCCAGGAACATCAATTCTTGTCGGTATATCCTCTTTTGCGATACGCATATATTCCTCCAATTGAGTTGATTGAAGATGCTATTAGGGAATCTAACACTAATTTACGACGTGCTGAAGTAGGGCATGAGAGGAACCAGGTATGGAACCAGGCGCTGGAATTGAGAAACGGAACCAGCTGTATACTATGACATCACAAGCACACCACCGTGGCGGCGGCCATCGGAACAGGCAAACAGCGAACCGGATCGGTCGCAACCGGCGATGTTGAGTGCGCCGAAATACATGTCCGGTTTTTCGAATACTCTTAACCTGAACAGTTCTCCGGCCAGGCTGACGTCGATGCCGGGCTCATATTGCAGGGTGAATTCGTCATTGATTTTTTCCACGTGACAACGGGCCGCCCGGGTGGCCGCCTCAACGTCCATGCCTTCCATTGCCAGGTTTATCCAGCCCTGCAGCAGGGTTGTTGTAATTCTACTAGCGCCAGGTGTCCCCATAGCTATACAGCTGACGTTGTCTCTACGAGCGGTCAGGGGTGACATGTTGGAAACGAATTTTCCACCTGGCGGAAACTGGAAATAGCCCTGGGGATTGAGCTCGGGTTCACCCAGAGAATTGTTGCAGGTTATACCGGTACCGGGAATGGTGATGCCGGACCCGTAGCCATTGCTCATGGTTATGGCGACGACCGCTCCATCGCCGGTGGCAAAGCTTAAGTGATTTGTCGTCGGAGAAAACAGCTTATGCAGATACTTTTCCAGCCACTCCAGGTTGCACAGGTTATCCAGAACTTCCCGGGACAGGCCGGATAGCGATGCGTCGTGGCGCAGGGAAAACATCAGTCGCTGTATCCTGGCCAGCAGCAGTACCTTTTCGGCGTCACTCGTCGCTGCCGTCACCCCGGACTCGTAGAGCCTGATCATCGCGCCCAGCATGGCGCCACCGATACTGGGTGGCGGTGTCAGGGCCAGGGAATAACCTCTGGAGTTGAGCATGATGGGTTTTCTCACCTCGGCCCGGTACCCGGCCAGGTCCTCGCGACTTACGTAACCACCATTGTTCTGCAGCTCCCTTGCGAATAACACGCTGATATCGCCTTCGTAGTAGGCTCGTGCTCCGTCCGCGGCGATGTGTTCCAGGGTGGAAAGGTAATCCGGAATAGTGAAGACATCCCCGGTACTCAACACCTTGCCACCGGGGAAAAAACAGTCCCGACTTTCCCGCTGCACGGAAAACACCGCCTGGCCCGTCAGCTGGAGCCAGGTGGCAAGGGTCTGGTTGGTGGTGGCACCATACCGGGCGAAATGCAGGGCCGGTGCCATGATCTCCTGCCAGGTGAGGGATCCATGACGCTGCCAGGCGGTTTCCAGGGCACGCAGCATACCCGGTGTGGCGATAGAGCCATGTCCCACGTTGACGGCGATGCCGTCGCCATAGGGAATGTCCGCGTTGCGCCAGGTGGCGTCCTCCGGACTCAGTCCCACGGCAGCAGAGGGCATGGCATCGCTGCCCTCGATAATCTCCGCGTTACGGGACGGCATCCTGATATTGATGTACGCCGACCCGCCCAGCGAGCACATGAGCACCTCGGTGTGGGCAGCGGCGATGGCCGTCGCCACGGCGATATCAACCACGTTGCCGCCCCGTTCGGCAATCATGGCGCCGGCCTGGACCGTGTCCGGTGAGTCAGCCGCGATTGCCACTGGTGTTTTTTTGACCATGGATTTAACGCTCGATGGATGCCGTCGGCTTACAGGTGATTTACCGGCGTCCTGGTTTAAAAATGCTAGGGGTCGAGAGTGAGGCCGGGCGCACAGGGCCGTGTGTCTGCGCTCCTCAGCGTCGGACCCCGGCCTCACCCGGTACTAGCGAATCATATTTTAAAGAATCTCTGATTAACAATGTTAGTGCTCTGCAGCAGACAGTCGGTCGCCACTGCCACGGTGATCTGCTGTCACTACCGGCATCATGTGGTAGAGTTTCCGGCAGGTAGCAGGTGCGGACCGCGGAGGCCCGCCAACATGATCAGGAGAGTATTCCATGAAGCACGATAAGACAGCCATCGACCGTCGCGGCTTCCTGGCCGCCGGCGCCGGCGCCATGGCGATTGCCGGTCTTGCCCGACCGGCCGTGGCGGCGGAGATGACACCGCAGGAGCAGGCCAACGTTCAGCTGGTGAATGATTTCTGCGCCGCATGGCCGGCCCGGGACCTCGATACACTCATGGCGTTTTTCGCCGATGACGGCGCCTACCGGATGACCGAGACCACAGCACTGGCGGACGGTCGCGACGCCGTGGCCACGCAGATTCAGACGATACTGAACAATGTCGTGCGCTTCGACGTGGTGGATACCTTTGCCCGTGGACCGATGGTGATCAACGAGAGGATTGACTATTTCACCGACTTCGCCATCAATTCCTGGCACGGGGTCGGTGTGTTCTTTATCAGGGACAACAGGATCGTCGACTGGTACGACTATACCATTGCCATGGAGCAGGCCTGAGCCAGCGGTTTACCGGGTATCCCTGTTACCGCGGCATTGCTGTGCTCTGAGGGTTTCCCACGGGGCACCGCAGGTCTGCTCAAGGTTCAGAAGCGAAAGGTATACCTGAACTTGATACTGAGATCAGCGAACGCGGTATGGAAACTGTTGTCCCGGTCCCGGTCCTCCATGTTGTAGTTAAGCACGATAAACCCTTCCTGGCCCGCCCGGGGAATCCACTGCAGGCGGGTATTGATACCGAGTTCCTCGGAGATATTGTCGTACTGGGCCAGGGTGATCCAGTACAGCGTGGGCGAGAACGCCACCTGGGTATTGACGCTGGCCAGCCGGGTGATGAAATCCCCCTGGGGCAGATCGATATCGTTCCAGTCGTAACTTACTGTCATGCGAAAGTAGCGGGACTGGTTCCAGCTGAAATCGGTGCCGATATTGACCCGTTCGCCGTTGAAGAAATCACCGGTGCGATAGCGCAATCCTCCTGAGAATTCCCGCTGACCGGCCGTCTGAAAACCGATTTCCTGCTCGTTGAACCGGTAGGAGCCCGGCTGTACCACGACTTCCTTGCCCGGCTCGCGATAGATGGTAAAGGGCGAGCGCACCACTTCCTCGTTAGTGACGTAGGACAGGTTCATGCTGTCGCGGCTGGTGGTTTCCAGTTCCAGCAGTCGAAAAGCGAACACCTCCGACTGCAGACCGCCGTCCAGCAGTTCAATCCGCTGCATGTCGATGCCGGCAAAGGCAGTCTGCAGCAGGTCGTTGTTGTCGAAATAATGGGTATAACCGAAATCTGCCGTCAGGTCGCTGATATCAGAACGATTGATATAGCCCATGGCGGGATTGAAATTTTCCTCGATGACCTTGTAGGCCATCCGGGTTCGCAGGCCTTCAGTTTGCGGATACATGATGCCAAAACCGTAGGAGGCATCATCGCCATTCAGTCCCGGCGTATCCGATTGCTGGTAGAAGAAATTTGCCTGCAGCACCTCGTCGTCGAGGAATTCGTTGTCGACGTAAAGAAAGTCCGCACCTACCACGCTGTTGTCTTCATTGGACGTCGGATCTCCATCGGTGTAGATAAAGCCGACCCGGGAATCTGCCAGTACGTTGGCAGACAGGCGGGTGACCAGCAGGTCAGTGGCATCCACGGCCTGGTAGCTGTCCTGGCGGATGGCCAGGGTGCCGATATTGAAGCGCCCCACCCGGCCGCTGATTCGCCCACCGTAGTTGATGTCCACCGGCGAGCCGTCAGCGCTGAGTCCCAGCTTGCGCGAGAAGTAAGGCCTGCCGTTCTGGCCGCTGGCACCGGTAGCCGCGTTGTTGCCGCCGGAAAGCCGGTCGATATTGCCGAAAGTGAACAGGTCGGAATCATTCAGAAAGAAGTCCCGGCGTTCCGGGAAAAACAGGTTGAACCGGGTGAGATTCACCTGGCGATTGTCCACATCCGCGGCGGAAAAATCAGTGTTGACGGTCAACGCGGCGTTGAGTGAAGGGGTCAGCCGGTAGAAGGCGTCCAACGACGGTTCCAGTCTTTCGTCCGTTGCCGTCGGGTTGTACTGACGCTGCCGGATCGCGGTGAAAGACGGTACGATGTCCAGGCCCACGCCCTGGTTCATGCCCTCCATGCCGGTCATTTCCCCCATGATGGTGGGGTTGTAGTTACGATTGAGGGAGACCCAGGCCATTTCCTCGTTGCGGCGACGAATGCCGCGACCGAAATTGAATCCCCAGGTATCCACCCGGGGATCGAAGGGCAGGGACTTGAACGGAATCTCCACCTCGGCCACCCAGCTGTTGCCGTCGACACTGGTGGCGGTATCCCAGATCGTATTCCAGTCCAGGCTGAAAGACGTGGGGGTGGTGTAAAGCGCGTCATGGCGCACACCGTTGAGGTTGGTCTCAAACCGGTAGCCGGCCTGACCCTGGTTGAAGGGGTCAAGTATGATTACCAGGCGATCATCGAAAGGCAGACCCTGACCGTGGCGGATAGTGGGCGCGGCGATGAGCTCCGGGTTACTGTCGTACATGCGGGCAGCCACGTACAGGGCGTCTTCCGTGTAGACGACGTACAGTTCCGTGGGTTCGGAAGTCGGTGTCTGATCACCGGGCCGGGTCTGATGGAAATCCGTGACCTGCTCGGCCTGTTGCCAGACCTCGTCATCCAGGATACCGTCCAGCACCGGGGGGGAATCGACGCGCACGGCGCGGAAGCTCTTGGCCTCCACGCGCAACTCCTCGACAGTTTCCTGCTGGGCCTGCAGCGTCGAGACCATCACCAGAGATCCACAGGTAATGGCCGTCAGGCCTGCTGATTTCTTACTCGGCAACAACGAGGACTTCACAACTACCCATCTCCCTACAGATTCGTGGAATTTTCGAAGCGGCGAATTCTACCAGCATCCCCAACCCGTGAACACATGGCCGGCGACGGTTACCGTAGACCTTGCGGTGACGCCAGACATGGACGCCACGACAGGACCGGAACTTGCGTCCCGGAATAATTCGAGAGCCCGGAATCGAGAATTCGCGAGTGCAGGCAGCATCGAAATACGGCTATGCCAAATCACCTGTCAGTTCCATCACCTGCTGAAACCACGAATGGTCAAAGACTGCATCAGTGTCAGGTATCGCCGGTCGGCAAGCCATGCTGCTGCAATCAAGGACCAGCGCTGAACGGCGAAAAATGACCGTTTTTCAGGGCATTTTTCAGAGTGAAGGGACCCTGGAAGGGCGCGGTCCGCAGCAGCATGGCTTGCCGACCGGCGGTACCGTTCGAAGTCGCATGTGTATTGAAGACAGGAGTTGTAAGCCCAGGTAAGTAATTACAATCGTGACAAACTCGGGTACCCGGGAAGATATACGCAATAGTCAGCTGCGAATTCGGAGTTTATCCAGTAGAAAAAAGACCGGCCTGCCAGAAACTACCTGGCAGGCCGGTCTGTTAGCTTTACGTGACAGGGTCAGACCTGTCTGGGGAGCGTCTGTATTCAACAGTTCCCCGAGACCCGATGCCGGGACTTCCGGCGGCGCTACTCTGAACCGGACTCGGCGCCGGCCCGGGCATTACGCTCCGCCACCATGCGCTCAAATTCCTCCTGGCCCAGGTAGGTCACGTCCACCCAGTTGTGGGCCATCTCGTCTACGGTCCGGTCTCCCCATCCTACCCACTGGTTGGGGTCAGGATTGTGGGGATTGTTCGAGGTGTTGTCGTGCCAGGCCCGGGTGACGATCATGGTGCCCTTGGGTACCAGTGGCGCGGCATCTTCATTGAACACGTAGTTGATCTGCCAGTTCCACTGAAAGTTATCCACGAACGCCAGTACTTCCCGGTTGCCATCAGGATAGATGGCTTCCATGGACATGGCCTTGCCGCGCATGTGCATGTGCGGCTGGAAGTTTTCCAGTCGGGCCGGTGCCGGCAGCACGAAGGTTCCCTGGGTCACGGTTATTTCACCGGGAGGAATGTCCAGGCTGCGGGGACCCTGGGCATCCAGCATGCTGAGGATAGTGCGGTGCGCCGGTGGCTCGTCGTGAAACCACACACCCAGTTCCACCTGGGCATTGGCAACACGCTGGCCATTGGCGTGAAGGTGAACCTCCCACATAATCCGGGAATCCGGCATCATCAGCTTGCCGGTGTCCGGACGGAAGATCTGGCCGGCCTTGCCCACTGCCCATTCCATGAACAGGCTTGGCCCGAAAGGCAGATCCACATCCTCCGGCAGACCGGCGGTGCCCTGTTCATTCTGCAGCAGAAATGCCAGGGAATGGTGAACAACCTGGCGGCTCTCGGAAGTTACCGGCCGGATTTCAATGGCCTTGACCCACCTGGCTTCGGTCAACCCGGTGGGTGTGATGGGGCGGAACCACTTGTCCTGGGTACGTGCCGCCAGGTCATAGGGTTCGGACAGCACGGTCAGGTCCGGCGGTCCACCCATCTGGTCCTCCAGGCGCCACACCAGTTCATCGTTGAATTCCCGGGCTGGTGGCAACTGGCTTACGTCACCCAGGGGAGCGCCCTGGTCGGCCCAGGCGATAATGGTCTGGCGCTGTTCCTCGGTGAGCCCCCGGTCATTGGCAAAGTCCTGGATGCCCACCTGGGGGTTGACGTGCCAGGGCGGCATGACCCGGTTTTCCACGCGGAAGCGGATTACCGGTGCAAAAGGCGCCGCTTCCTCATAGGTCATCAGCGACATGGGTGCGATGGAGTTGGGGCGATGGCATTCCTGGCACTTCTCCTGGAATATCGGCGCTACGTCCGCTGCCCACGTTACCGGTTCCTGTTGGCCCAGGGTCGGCATAGCGAACAGAGACAGCGCTATTGCAACGGCGCCATGTCGCACAGGCCAGTCTGGTGTGTTCATACGCATTAATTCTTTCATGCTGAGTTTCCTGTACATCCGATCCTGCCTCCTGAAAGCGCTGACGCTTTCATGTTTCTGATTGTAAATCCCGCCACTTGATTAACAGGACTGAACATTTATTCCACTATTCCACATTCACTCTGACGAAGCCGTTGGTCCAGCAGCACTGGGCATGTCCGGCCATTTCCTGCCCGGTAAATTCATTGAGCCGAGCGCGCAGCAGGTACTCCCCGGGTTGATGGAAAGTGACCTCGCTGGAGATCCATTCACCCTCGACGGCGGCCCGGGCGGTTCGTTCGCTGAATTCCACCTGGCCGGGTCCCTGCTGTTTGAACCACATGAGGTTAACCGGTGGCGATCCATTACGGCCGCCAAGAAACGCTGCCGCCAGGCCGCTGCCGGTGCCGTCGTCGCTCACCCAGGTGTCTATGGTCAGCGGCTGGCCGACGCGGGCCTGTAAAGGGCCGGCAGTGATTCCGCCCGGTCCCTGCCCCACCGGGCCGTTGTCACTGAACTTGATTTCCGGCGGGAAATTACCGTTGGCGTCACCGGCGATGGCATCGATGACGTAGTCATCGGCCAGGTTGGCCGGGATGTGAAAGGTCTTTCCCTGGTTTTCCAGATGCCACACAACCTGGCCATCGTAGTCAGCCGGGATATTGACCGTAAACACGCCCCAGTGGCGATCCGCTTCAAAACGGGTCGGTTGCCCCTGGTTAGCGTTACCGTCCGGTGCGCCAATTATCCGGTTGGCCGGGCCCACGGGAATCTCCAGAACCTGTTCGGAATTACGATTGTAGTATCCGAAGGACACTGCGATAGTACCGTCCTTGTCCTCGTACCAGCCTTCGTAGGCGGGTGTGACCGTCTGTCCTGAAGAAATGCCGATATCCTTGCCCAGGGGCAGCAGTTCCACGGGCAGGGGTGTGCCCTGGGCTACTGCGGTGCCGGTCAGTACCAGGCTGAGCCAGCCAACACCCAGGGACGTGGCCCGCCTTGGGACGGCCACCCTGGAAACAGTGTTTGGGTTCTGCCCGGAGCAGCCATGCTGATGATGGCGGATCAATGAAAAGAGTTTTAAATACATCGCTTCTGCTAATCCTGTCATAGTTAGAAACCTTTAGATTAATTATGGCAATACTCTGACTTTCCGGCCAGTTCGCTGACGAGGCGCCTTGCCGTTGGCCATTCCCGGCGCGCAACGCCTTGCAGTGGCGCGCTACAGTCTCGAGCAGAGCATTTCCATAATTAGTCAGAGGTTCCTTGAATGGCTGAATGTCGACACGGGTTCGACTATCGATCCTCCTGACTCCTGCTAATGCTTCTGTCTGTTCCTGTCCCTTGTTGTTACGGAGCAAGTTACACAAAAAGTTACACAAACAGTTACTCAGACAGTCACACAACCAGTTACACAGACTTCCGTACCGCCCTGAGCTGTCCCATGGCCAACAGCCACGGGGCTCGGTTTCCGCAGTTACCTGTTATTGTTTTTTCCAGCGGCAGGGCAGGGGTAAATCACGCGTAGAGCAGTTATGGAATCTGTTTCGCAGGATACCACTATCGGTCCTGACAGGCTACTTGGCCAGGGTTCAAGTGGTGTCTCAAGTTGATATTTTATCGGGTGGTTTTGGGTGAAGCCGGGCTCCCAATCTGAGGAGCACAGACCCACGTCATGGGTATTCGTCAACTGAACGGTCACTGGGTCGTGACGTTAGATCTTCACAACCGCCGCTATTGTCCGACTGAGCCGTGCAGGATGGTACCGGCGGCACGGGCGGCTCGTGGAAAGCGGGCGGAATTCCGGATTTTCACGCGGTTGAATAGTCGGGTAAAAAGTCGGGTAAAAAGTCTGGCAAAAGTAAGGCAAAAAGCCAGGAAAAAAGCCAGGCAAAAAAAGAGGGGCTCCGGCTGGAGCCCCTCTTTCATTTCTTTCGTCTCTTTCGTCTCTTTCTTCTCTTTCGTCTACTCCAGACTGCAGCACCGCATCCCGCGGTGCGTTAAGCCTGTCAGCCGCCAATCCCTGGCGACTGGACTGGTTGTCGGCTTCCTTAGAAGTCGTAAACCAGGCGCGCGTAAAGTGAACGACCCATCGGGCTTTGCAGCGCGCCAGCTACACCGGCGAACTCCGGTGTCGCCTGTGCTTCACGATCGAACACGTTACGTGAACCCAGGGTGAAGGACAGCTCGCCGTCGAACATCTGCAGTCCGCGGTAGGTGTAGTTGACATCCATCTGGGTCCAGGCGCGGATTTCCTCCAGTTCCCGGCGGTCGGTGAACCCACCAAAGAAGGCCATGAAGGTGTAGCGCGGTCCGTCATAGTTTTCCACGGTGTCCACGTAGCGGGTAATGGCTACCACGGAGTGATTGCCGTTGACCCAACTGGTGGTCAGGTTGGCTTTCCACTTCGGGGCAGACGGCGCTGCGCCGGTGAGGTCATTGTAGTTGCCGGCACCGTCGACGACGGGCTGGGCCGGGTCGTCCTGATACAGGAACTCGTCGATGTAGGTGGCCTGCAGACCAACGCGGAAGTCACCGATGTTGTTGAAACCGAAGCGGTAGCTGCCCTGGATATCGTAGGCAGTGACCTCGACGCTTTCAGCGTTGGCGGTTCCCAGGTTGTTCACCTGCAGGATGGTCGCGAGGTTATTGGGGTCGCGGATGATATCCTTGTCGGAACGTGGATCGTTGATCCAGCTGATCAGCTGTGCCTCGGTGGGCTGATCGCCAAGGAGGCCGCTGCCGGTGAAGCCGGTGGCCTGCTTGAAGTTGAAGAATTCCAACTCCATCTTCTGCTGAGCGTTCTGGCTGACGATACGGTTTTCGAACTCGGTAGTGTTCCAGGTCACCGACATGTCGAAATCGCCCCAGTTGATGTCGAAGCCGAACTGGGATGACGTCGAGGTTTCGTTATCCAGGTTCGGGTTACCGCCGGAACAGGCCGTGGTGAACGCCGAGAACTCGGTGAACCGGTCGGTCACCGTGGACAGGCCACAGGTTACCGGGTCGAACAGATCACTCAGGCTGGGCGCGATAAACGCGTCGCCGTGGGTGGCCCGCAGGGTCAGCCAGTCGGTGACGCCCCAGGTCAGGCCGTATTTGGGGTCGGTGGACTCCTGGCCGGAACTGAATTCCTCGCGCCGTACCGCCGCGGTAAGTTCCACGGTGGGCAGCACGGGAATAGCCACTTCGGCGAAGAATGCATCCACGTCCCGGCTGAAGGAGGTGATCACTTCCTGCTCGGTACCGCCGATCCAGGTGTCACCGGCCAGTTCCACCGCGGACGGCACACGGCGGCTGTAATCGTCCCGGTACTGGTAGCCGACTGCCGCGCCGATGGGTCCGCCGGGCAGTTCGAAATCACCCAGGGGAATCTCACCGTTGAGCACGATGTCGATGGTATCCAGCTGATCAATCTCCTCTTCCTTGTCCCGGGCGGCGATATCGTTCATGACGTGAACCGAGTTGTTGTCGGCCTCGTTGACAATGTAGAACGGGCTGTAACAGGCGTCACGGTCGTTGGCCACGTCACAGTTCAGGCCCTGCTTCATGGCCTCGATGTCGTAGTTCTGGTTGGACATGAAGCGCCATTTACGATCATTGTGGCTGTAGGCGGCAAAGCCTTCCCAGCCTTCCAGGAAGGGAACTTCGAAGTCTGCCTGGAAGGTGTAGCGGCTGATCCATTCATTGCTGTCCCCCAGGTTATCCATGTCCGGGGCGTGGCCGTCGGACGGGGTGTGGGACTTGTTGATGGGGCGCAGGCGACGGGTCTGGACGTCTTCCCGCAGGGGAATGCCGTTGTTGACGGTACCGGAAACGAGGTAGTCCGGGGTGCCGTCGCCGTTGAGATCCTGGGTGCCGCGATCGGGAATGCCGTCACCGTTGGCGTCCACGCCGTACAGCTGGTTGCCGTTGGCGTCCTGGGCGAAGAACGGGTTGCCCGGAATCTCACCCCGTACTGCCGGCAACTCGCCGATACGGGAGTTACCCGGGTTGGAGGTGGAGGTGTAGGTCAGCTCGTAGAGGCGGGTACGAAAGCCCTGCAGTGACAGGGTCAGGGTGTCGCTGACATCCCAGGTGGCGTTGGCGAAAAACTGGGTGGTCTGGGTAGGTTCGCGGTAGCTGCGGTTGTCGCCGAATTCGAACCAGCAGTTGCCGCTCAGTTCGTAACCGAATTTCTGCGAATCAAGCAGTGTATCAGGATCAGTGTAGCCGGTTCGACCGGAGGCGCTGCCGCAGTTCGGGTCCACTACAGACTCGCGTTCACCGGTGTACTGGCCGTTTTCATCGCGAATGGGTCGATAATAGTTACCCGGCGCGTTGGAGGAATAAACCAGCCCGGCATTGGCCAGGTCGCTGCGTTCGTCCCAGCCCAGGCGGCTGTTGGAGCGGAACTGACCGGCCAGGACTACGTCCACCTCGCCCAGTTCACCACCCCACAGCATCTGTACGGAGTGCTCGTCGTAGTCGCCGCGGGAATCCTGCTCGGCGTAGGTGTCGATCTTCAGGCCGTCATAAGACTTGTAGGGCACGAAGTTGACCACGCCGGCCACGGCCTCGTTACCGTACAGTGCCGCGGCGCCGTCTGCCACGATGTCCATGCGCTGGATAGCGATGGTGGGAATGAGGGCATTAACGTTCTGGTTCACCAGGCGCTTGCCGTCCATCAGGGTCAGCGTGGAGGTGTCCCCCAGGCCACGCAGGTCGATACTGGTGGAACGTGAATCCGTGCCCTGGATGGTGTTGGTGATGGATGAGGCGGCGCCCTGGACAAATGCCAGGTTCTGGACAACCTCACCGATATTCAGTGTGCCCTGGTCCTGCAGGTCGTCGGCGCTGAGCTGGGTTACCGCAGAAGCCTGGGTAAAGCCTTCAGAACGACGAATAAAGGAACCGGTGACGACCACTTCTTCCACTTCCGGATCCTGCTGGGCCATTGATGGGCTGGCCAGCGGGAGAAGGGAAAGAGAGATGGCCGCACAGAGCATGCTCCGCTTGTGTGGGATTCTAGATTGCATATTTCTCTCCAGTTTTTTGTTTAAAACTATTCAAAACTCAAAAGTTTTGTGTACTTGGTATTCCTGACATCAAAGCTTCCATGTGAGCAAAAACAGCGCGTTATATAGGATGCGACCCTGTCGCTCACTGCTAGGGTCAGATTACGATGTCTCAACAGTCTGACCCGAGAAAACGACAGATAAACTCTGTCTCATCGGTTCGACCCGAAAAAACGTCAATTAGACGCAACTGTTTTTCACAGCACCGAGCAGTCTACTAGGAAATACTCGGAATCGAAAGCAAATTTTTACAAGTTGTAACAGCCCCGGGGAATGACCGGCCATGCCAGGCAGGCTCCAGCGCAGGAAATCACGGGCTTTCCGCCGGCCTGGCAGAACTGCACCGCTTAAACTGTTTGCAGGCGCCGGCTTTAAGGGTATTCAGGACTGTTCTTTTTGTTTGCACACGTAAGGCCGGGAAGTGGCCAGTTCACGCCCTCATCCTGATGATGTGGCGATTGACAAAGTCATGGGTTTCGGGATGACTGTCCGGCGCTGTGGTAAAGGCCTGGCTGGCCTCCGTTACCTGATTGCGAAGCGTTGTAGTTGGCTACCGCGGGCGCAATGGCGCGACTTTCTGTAAGGGACGATTGCAAAAATGGCGGGACAACGATGCTGCACAACAGTTGGCGAAGCAATTTCCAGGAGGACTTCCAGAAAAGCCGGGCCTGGCCAGACCAGTACCTCGTGTCACTCGCCGAAACTCACGGTCCGATAACGATACGCCTCGAGAGTCGCGCTTTGGTGATCGGCGGGCAGTCCGGCCTTGCGTTTCAACTGTGCCAGAAACTGCTGAGGATCCGGCAGTTGTTCCCAGACCGCGGGCAGGAAAGTGCTTCGGTGTCGCCCCTCTACCAGGACCAGGCCGTCAATGCCGGGCTGCAACGTGGCCAGGAGTTCAGCTTCACTATCATGAATGATCGGTTCTTTAGGAGTAAGCACCGAGATCTCGATATGGAGATCGTCGACTTCCTCTATCGTCAGCGGATCGAAACGGGGGTCCTGGAAGGCCGCGCCGTAAGCGTTGGCGGCAATTTCCCTGACCAGTGACTGACGCGGTTCGAGATTACCGATACAGCCACGCAGCTGGCGATGGCGATGCAGGGTGACGAAAGCGGCGCCGGGCATCTGCAACACCGCGGGAAAATCCGTTTCGGTAATCGGCAGCAGGCCGGCGCTGACCAGACCATGTTGAATGGCACGACGCGCCAGTTGCAGCATTACCCGGCTGTGGGGAGTCAGCTGGGTTTCACTGACAGACGGCGTAGCTGCCATAGCCCACCACCTGGTCCCGCGACCCCGCGGTATCCCCCGAGGTCCGCACATCAAGGGTCCTGACGGTCAGCCCCCTGCCGGCGGCCAGTTGCAGCAGGCCGTTCAGGGGATAGCAGCCACAGGCCTGATCGCCGACAATCCGACCCTGTTTCGCCTCGATCAGTCGTGTTGTCTCGGCGTCCTGTCGCCTGGCCTGCTCATAGGGCAGAAAATGACTGAGATCGGAGCTGATCACCAGCAGTGTGTCGTCGCCGCCCCACAGTGTCTCCAGAACCCGGACCACGCTGCCCGGGCTCGCGTTGCCAACCACGATCGGGGTCAGAGTAAAATCATCCAGCACCGCCTGCAGGAACGGCAGATGCACCTCCAGGCTGTGTTCCCGCTCATGGGCATCATCCCGCTGCACCACCTCCGGCAGGTTGCCGACAGCCTGCAGAGCCGCACCGTCCAGCGCAATATCCCCCAGCGGCGTGCGAAAGCAGTCGACGGTGGGTATGGCCATACCATTGAGCGGAACCCGGTGACTGGGACCCAGCAGTACCACGCGACGGATCTGGTCATGGCGGGTCTGCAGCAGGCGATAGGCCGTGGCCGCCACCGGTCCGGAGTAGACGTAGCCGGCATGGGGCACTATCAGGGCCTTGATAGCTTCCGGACTGATGTCGCTGGCCGTGGCATGATCCAGCAGCTGTTTCAGGTCGGTTTGCAGCCGTTGGCGGTCCGCCGGGTAGAAAGTGCCGGCCACCGCGGGTTGACGAGTTTCCATGAGCTCACAGCTTCCTGCGGCCGGCAAAGATAAAATTGCCTTGCCATTGAATTAAGTAAAAGTTCCCTTATATTCAGTAGGGCCTTTAATAACTATGCTGCCGGTAGTCGGGGATTTCAAGCGCAGCCTGGCGTTTTCCGACACTGAAAGTCGGATGGTAGTCTGCACGGTGGCGCGCCTCGCCAGTGAACTGGCCTGAATGCCAGCGTATTGCCATGGTTAATCAGGGGTTCCCTATAAATAAATTCGCCAGGTCAACCATCCATGGCAAATCCACCAACAACCCACCCCACGATCTACTGGCATCGCCTGGACGATGGCCGGATACAGTGTGACCTGTGTCCACGCTTCTGCAAACTCCGCGAGGGCCAGCGAGGCCTGTGCTATGTCCGGGGGCGGGACAACGATGAGGTGGTGTTGTACAGCTACGGCCGTTCCAGTGGATTCTGTATCGACCCCATCGAAAAAAAACCGTTGAACCATTTTTACCCCGGCAGCTCCGTGCTGTCTTTCGGCACTGCCGGCTGTAACCTGGCCTGCAAGTTCTGCCAGAACTGGGACATGAGCAAATCAAGAGAAATGGATACCCTGGCAGACCGGGCCATGCCCGATGAACTGTCGGCCACGGCCCGACGCCTGGATTGCAAAAGTGTGGCCTTTACCTACAACGATCCCATTATCTTTCTGGAATACGCGGTTGATACCGCCCAGGCCTGTCGGGAACAGGGCATCAAATCAGTTGCGGTGAGTGCCGGGTTTGTAACCGGGGAGCCACGGGAACGGTTCTTCAACAATATCGATGCCGCCAATATCGACCTGAAAGCCTTCAATGAAGACTTTTACTATCGGATCTGTGGCGGGCACCTGCAGAACGTGCTGGAAACGCTGGCGTACATCAGGCATGAAACCAGCACCTGGCTGGAAATAACCACGCTGTTGATACCGGGCAGGAACGACAGTGACAAAGAGCTGCAGCAGATGACATTGTGGATCGCCGAGTACCTCGGGCCCGATGTGCCATTGCACTTCACGGCTTTTCATCCGGACTGGAAAATGCGCGATATCGGACCGACACCCCGGTCCACCCTGAGCAGGGCCCGGCGCATCGCCCTGGCCAACGGGCTGCACTATGTCTATACCGGCAATGTCCACGATCAGGATGGCGGCAGTACCTATTGCCCGTCCTGTCAGCAGCTGCTCATTGAACGGGACTGGTACGAGCTTGGTGCCTGGCACCTGGATGCCCACGGGTGTTGTGCCGGCTGTGGCACCCGACCGGCCGGTCGCTTCGATCCCCGGCCGGGCAACTGGGGCGCCCGGCGTGTCCCGGTGAGAATAGCCTCGGACGGGTAGACTCCCGCAGAGCACTTCCATAATTAATCAGAGGTTCCTTAATAAGAGGTTCCTTGTTAATCAGAGGTTTCTCAACGTTGAGAAATGCCCTGGGAAGCAGTCATGTTCAGCCGTTCAGCATCGGCCCTTGCATTGCAGCGGCACCAGCACCCCGCCGCGGGCGCTATCCGGAAGCCACGTTAAAAGAGCCAATGGATCGTGCGGGTGTTGTCAGGGCAGGGCTGGCTCGTCAGCAGGGTTTCTGATTGAGCAGTTCGTCCTCGGCCAGCATGCGGATCAGGGCAATGGCATCGATATCAGTGTGAAAATAGGCCGACTTGAGGTGCTCGCCGATCATGTGGCCCTCGCTGGTATCGTCCATGTCCCGGCGGTAGATGAAACGGACGAACAGGTAGCCACGGGCGGGCTCCTCGATGGAGGTGATGCTTTCCGCGTAAATGGGCTGATCCGCGCCGGCAGTCACGGTTTCGATCTTCTCCTGGTGGGTAAGGGTTACGCGCTCGCGAAACTCCATGTCGCCGGCCTGCACGTGGCGGATGAATTCATTGCGGCTGACGTCAGTCAGGCGGCAGGACAGGGCGGCATTGAATTTACCGGGATCCCGCGCCCGCAGTAACAGCCCGTTCCACAAATCAGCCCGGGACATCGGCTTGATCCGGCTGTCTTCGGGATCGTTGATCTGCACTATATGCTCGAATTCCAGCAAGAAGGCTCCAGGGTCCGGCTAAAAACAGGCGCTGTCGAGGGCGTCAGGGCAACCTGTGCGACTTCGTGTAGCCTTGAAGTTAGCTACTCGAGTATCATCAGTCAAATATCCAACCACAACCTGGCTGCCTGACCCGCCAGATCCGTATCCTGGATGCACTGTCCAGGACTGCGGAAATACTTTGGAACAACTGTAAAATACAGGTTGGCCGCAAGTCACGTCATGGAACCGGAAAGCGGTTCGCGGGCGGAACAGGACACAACGAATTACATGTCGGAGGGTGCAGCCAAGCAGGCAATTCTCAAGGTGCGCGACCTGTGCAAGAACTACCCCATGGGGGAAATTACGGTGCAGGCACTCAAACACGTGGACCTGGATCTGTACGAGGCTGAAATGACAGTGCTGCTGGGCGCTTCCGGCAGCGGCAAGTCGACCTTGCTCAACATCATCGGCGGGCTCGACGTTGCCAGCAGCGGTACCGTGATGTACCGCGACGAGGACCTGAGCAGGTTTTCAGATAGGGAGCTGACCAATTACCGACGGTATCACGTTGGTTTCGTGTTTCAGTTCTATAACCTGATTTCCAGTCTCACCGCGCGGGAAAACGTGGCCTTGGTCACCGATATCTGTAACGATCCCATGTCCCCGGCGGAAGCCCTGGACCTGGTGGGCCTGAAGGATCGCCTGGATCACTTCCCTTCCCAGCTTTCCGGCGGGGAACAACAGCGCGTGGCCATTGCCCGGGCCATCGCCAAGCGACCCCAGGTGCTGCTTTGTGACGAGCCTACCGGTGCACTGGATGTTAATACCGGCAAGCTGGTCCTGCAGGTGCTGGATCACGTCAACCGCGAAACCAATACGACGACTGCCATCATCACCCACAATGCCGCCATCGGCAAGATGGGTGATGTGGTGGTGCGCATGAGCAGCGGGGAAATCATCGAACGTGTTGAAAACGAAACCCGCATGGACGTGGAGGACATAGAGTGGTAGTCAACGATGCTGGCGCTTAACCGCAAACTGCTCAGGGAACTGTGGCACCTGAAGGGCCAGGTGTTCTCCATTGCCCTGGTAGTGGCCTCCGGCATCATGTCAGTGGTCACCATGCTGGGCAGCTACGGATCCCTGGTCAGCGCCCAGCAGCAGTATTATTCCGAGACCCGGTTTGCCGATGTCTGGGCGCCGCTGGTCAGAGCTCCCCTGGCCCTGCTGTCACGCATCGAAGCGGTTCCCGGCGTCGACGCCGCCGACAGCCGGGTGACCTTTCTGGCAACCCTTGATCTGGACGACACCGGTATCCCCGCCCAGGGCCGGTTTGTTTCCCTGCCCGAAATCGGCCGACCGAAGCTGAACGATATCATCGTCAGGCAGGGCCGCTACGTCGTGCCCGGTGCGCCGGATGAAGTGCTGATCAGCGAAAATTTTGCCGAAGCCCGGGATTTTGTGCCGGGCGATACCATCCGTGTCATTATCAATGGCAGGGCCCGGGACCTGGATATCGTCGGCATCGCCATCTCTGCCGAACATTCCTACGCCGTACCACCCGGGGCGCTGTACCCGGAAGACGATCGTTACGGAATCCTGTGGGCCAGTCGGGAAATTCTTGGCCCGGCGTTCAACATGGACGGGGCATTCAATGAAGTGTTTGTCACGCTCACGCCGGATGCCAATGAAGACGCGGTGATCGAGACCATCGACACATTGCTGGAACCCTACGGGGGACTGGGTGCCTACCCCCGGGAAAATCAGGCGTCCCACCAGATACTGCAGGCTGAACTGGATTCCAATCGGGTTACCGGGGCGGCCATCCCCCTGGTTTTTCTGGGTGTCGCCGTGTTCCTGCTGTACCTGGTTCTGGGCAGGCTGATTGCCACCCAGCGTGGGGAAATCGCGGTACTGAAAGCCTTCGGCTACTCGGATCGTGAAATCGGTACCCACTTCCTCATGTTTGCCGTGGTGGCGGTGCTGGCCGGCGGAATTATCGGCAGCGTAGGCGGCGTCTACCTGGGCGAAGGCTATATCGCCATATACGATCAGTATTTCGATCTTCCGGACCTGCGTTATCAGCTCACTCCGGGATTGCTGGTATTTGCCTTTGTTGCCTGCGTGGCCGGGGCTATCGGTGGTGCCATGGCGGCGGTGCGCCGGGCGATCCTGCTGCCCCCAGCCGAGGCCATGCGCCCCGAAGCGCCGGCGCGTTTCAAGCCGGGAATTTTCGAAAAAATCGGGTTGGGGAGATTACTGAGTCCCAACGGTCGCATGATTCTCCGCAACGTGGAACGCAAACCGGTACAGGGCTTCTTTTCATCCCTGGGCGTGGCCATGTCAGTGGCAATACTGACAATCGGGTTCTTCATGTTCGACAGCGTCAATTACATGATGGACCTGCAGTTCAGGTTGATCCAGCGGGAGGATTTGACCCTGACATTCCGGGAGATTCTCCCGGACAAGGTCGCCTACGACCTGACCCACCTGGAAGGCGTCAACCGGGTTGAAACCTACCGCTACCTGCCGGCCCGGCTGCGCTCCGGCCACCGCGACGAGGAAGTGGCCATCCAGGGTCTGGACAGCAATGGACGGCTTCGTCGCATCGTCAATGCCGACGGCAACGAAGTGCCGGTGCCTACCACCGGTGTTGTCATGAGTTCCATGCTGGCCAGTCGCCTCGACGTGCAGAGTGGAGACCAGGTGCTGGTGGAGATACTCGAGGGCAAGCGCAGGAAAACCAGTGTCAACGTCACCGGTGTGATCGAGGATTTCCTGGGACTGTCCGCTTACATGAGCCGTGATGCCCTGTGGGAACTCAGCGAGGAGCCCGGCGTGGTTTCCGGTGCCTACCTGGCGGTGGACGGCCAGCGGCTGGACGCGCTGTTTCGGGAAATCAAGCAGATACCGGCGGTGACCGGCGTCGCGTCACCGGCTACCATGCTGGCTTCCTTCGAGGAACAGCTGGCCGAAGGCATCCTCATCGCGGCGGGGTTCCTGCTGGGCTTTGCCGGGGTGATCGCCGTGGGTGTCATATACAACGCGGCACGGATTTCCCTGTCGGAACGGGGGCGGGAACTGGCCAGTTTGCGGGTGATGGGCTTTCATCGGCGGGAGGTGGCTGTGCTGCTGCTGGGAGAGCAGGCCATCATTACGCTGCTGGCCATTCCCCTGGGCTGGCTGATCGGCTACAGCCTGTGCTTTGCTATTACCCAAGGCATCCAGACGGATATCTACCGCATTCCCTTTATTGCCGAACCCCGAACCTATATATTGTCGGCTATGTTGATCTGCCTGGCCGCCGCAGCCAGCGGCTGGGCCGTTCGTCGCCGCCTCGACAGGTTCGAGCTGGTGGAAGTGTTGAAAACGCGGGAGTAAACCCTGGTGAAAATGATACCCCGATGGCTGGGAATCGTGTTACTCGTCGCGTTGGTCGCGGCGGTTGCTTTCCTGCTGCAGCCCCAGCCGGAAGTTGTTGAAGTGGCCCTGGTGGAACGACGTCCGTTTGCCGAAACCGTCGAGGAGCAGGGCCGCACCCGGGCACGCCGGCCTTTTACAGTGACCGCACCCATTGCCGGTCGACTGCTGCGCACCGAACTGGACGAAGGTGACCGTGTTAAAGAGGGGGAGGTAATAGCCCGGATTGCTCCAAGCCCCCAGGATCAGCGAACCGTGGCGCTGGCTGAAGCCAACCTGGCTGCCGCCGAAGCCCGGTATGAGGCGGCCGGGGCGAGCCTCGAGGAAGCGACAAGTGTGCTGGCCAGAAACCGCGGCGAGTTGGCCAGGCGGGAGCAGCTGTTCGCGGATCAATTGACCAGTGCCGAGGAAGTACAGGTATTCCGGCAACTGGTGACCGCGGGTGAGTCGCGGGTGGCAGCGGCCCAGGCGAACGTACGGGCTGCCCGTTCCGAAATCGAAAGTGCCAGGTCGTTTCTTATCGGGGTGGATTCCACAGGGCACGGCGAACCCGAGATCGTGGAGGTCCGCTCGCCCTCCGATGGCACCGTATACCGGGTGTTCGAAGAGAACGAACGGGTTATCCAGTCCGGTGAGCCGATCATTTCCGTCAGCAATCGCGACCGGCTGGAAATAGTCGTTGACCTGCTGACTCAGGAAGCCGTGCGGGTCGAGCCCGGTGACCCCGTACGGGTTAACGGCTGGGGTGGCGATTACACTATCGACGCGGTGGTTCAGTACATCGAACCCGAGGCATTTACCAAGATTTCAGCTCTTGGTGTCGAAGAACAGCGGGTCAACGTGATTGCCGAATTATTGACCGTTCCTGACAATATCGGCGCTGAATACCGTGTTGAGGTGGCTATCGTCACCTGGCAGGGTCAGGACGTGCTGACCATACCCACCAGTGCCATTTTCCAGCGATCCGATGGCTGGAATACCTTCGTGGTAGTGGACGGCGAGACGGAGTTGCGGCAACTGCTGATCGGGTACCGGGGACGTGACCATACCCAGGTGATCGACGGAGTCAGGGAGGGTGATACCGTTGTGGTGTTTCCCTCCGATCTTATCGATGCGGGCACCCGGGTCACTTACTGATTCCGCCCGGTTGCTGAACCGGTGTATAGGTAGTGGAGGCAATACGGTCACCTGCGACAACAGCCCTTGATCCAGGGCAATGAAATCACCTCATTGGACGGCGGGAACTGGACAAAACCCAGCCGCAAGGCTACCTTTAGCCCCTAAAACATCAAGTACGCCCACTGCCCGACCGGTCCTGGTTAACTGAAGGAAGAATAAGCCGCAGATTGCGGTTTTCACGTCTATCCTGCAAGCCAGGCTGATCGCGCCAATAAGATGGAAGCTACCCAATGGACCTGCAGCGATTTTTCGATCACTGGAATCTGAAAGAACACCCCTTTCAGGCAGAAGAAGCCCTTAACGATGCGGTCTACAACCGCATGCTGAAGGAAGCCATCACCCACCCGGATTTCACCAAGATTTACGGTGATCCCGTCAATCCCGGTACTACCATCGTGTTCGGTGAGAAGGGCAGCGGCAAAACCGCCATTCGACTGATGATTAATCGCAAGCTCAACGATTTCAACAGCGAGCGGCAGCAGGGGCGAGCCTGGATTGTCAGCTATGAAGAACTGAATCCCATGCTGGACCGGCTGGCCCGCCACCTCAAAACCAACGATGGCGAAAAAATCATGAATTCAATCACGCTGGCGGATCATCAGGATGCCATCCTGTCGCTGGCGGTAACCGGCCTGGTGGATCAGTTGCTGGATAGCAGCGACAAGAACATCTCCAAGGACATGATCAAGACTCTGAAAAAGATGAACCTGCAGAAGCGCATGAACCTGGGCGCACTGGCGCTGCTGTACGATCAGCCGAAACACGGCCAGGCTTCCGAACGCTGGCCGCGACTGCTCAAGACCCTGAAAATGAAAGCCGGCCTGGACCGGGCCCGTCACGGGCTGTTCGTCGGCATTGCCGCGGTGGTGGGTGTAATCGGTGCCCTGGGCTGGAACTTTCTGCCCACGCCGGGGCCCGGTTGGATTGTGGCCACGGTGCTTGGCGGCGGTGCGGCAGTCCTCCTCGGCATCTGGTGGATGCTGCGTGAATGGCGGGATGGACGCATGGGGCGTCAGCTGGCCCGTGAAATCCGTGTCGTTGCCCGGGATAAGGGTGAATCCGCCAGCAAGCTGTGGGATTTCAAGAAAGTGGACAGTGCTGCGCCGCTGTTTCCATCACGCGTCGATCAGGACAGCCGCTTTGACCTCACCGGCCGGTTCCTGGACATCATCGAGGAACTGGGTTACTCCAGCCTGGTGGTATTGATGGACCGCGTGGATGAGCCGGTGCTGATCAATGGTGATTCCAAGCGCATGAAGCTGCTGGTCTGGCCCATGTTCAACAACAAGTTTCTGCAACAGGAACGGATGGGGGTCAAGATGCTCCTGCCTATCGAGCTCAGCCACATGCTGGCTTCCGAAGACATGGAATTCAAGCGCCAGGCCCGCCTGGACAAGCAGAACGTGGTGAATCCGTTGAAATGGACCGGTGCCACCCTTTATGACCTGTGTTCCTGGCGCTTCAAGAACTGTCAGAAAAACCAGGAAGGCACCATTCCCCTGGACGCGATGTTCGATGATGACGTGGAAAGCAGCTACCTGATCGAAGCGCTGGACCAGATGCACCAGCCCCGTGATGCCTTCAAGTTTCTCTACGCCGTGGTACTGGAACACTGCCGCAATACGCCGGGTGATTCCGAGCAATACCAGATCTCCAAGGCTACCCTGGATTTCGTCCGGCGGCAGCAGAGTGAACGGGTGGTTGACCTGTATCGCGGGGTGGCGACCAGCTAGCAGCCTGCTGGTGTAACGGTGGCATTGCCGGTTCACCGGTCAGGCGGCGACTTCCTTCCAGATGAAATAACGGGTCGCCGCGATAAAACTGATTACCATCCACACGCCGATTCCCAGCATGTCCAGCGGAATCTGCACCAGGCTGGCGCCGTTATTGGCAATTTCCCGCAGGGCATTGGCGACGAAACTCAGTGGCAGTATCGCCGCCACCGGCTGGATGAACCCCGGCAGCGATTCTATGGGATAAAAGATTCCGGACAGGAATATCTGGGGAAAAATGACCAGGTTGCCGATGGCCTGGATGGACTGCTGGGTTTTGGCCAGGCTGCCCAGCAGAAAGCCAATGCAGAGAAAGATGATGGCCCCCAGGAAGATAACGGCGAACAGCTGCAGGTAGCTGCCCAGGATAGTGACGTCCAGGAAAGCCACGGCGATACCCAGCAGCACGGCGATCTGCAGGATACACAGGGAAATTCGCGACATCACGATACCGGCGATGAAATCGCTGGGTTTAAGGGGCGTGACAAACAGCCGCTTGAGAATGCCCTTGCGGCGATATTCGACGATATTGAAGCCACTGCCGGCGATGGACACCTGCATCAGGGTGAATGCCAGCAGACCCGGAATGAGGAAATCCAGGTAGCGCTGGGAGCGGGCCTGGACATCTTCCACCGCCAGCGTGAACAGCGGTTCGGTACTGCGCAACTGCCGCTCCACGGCCAGCAGGGACTGTTCCAGTACCGGCATGATCAGGCCCAGTTCCTGAACCTGGGCCGCATCCACCAGCAGGCCAAGCTCGACGCTGTTGTCGGTCTGCTGCAGCTCCTCGGGAAGAATCAGTACCATGGTGGTATCACCGGCGATGAGTGCCTCGCGCAGGGTCTGTTCTTCGCCCTCGGTCACCACGAACAGCGGATTGCCTTCCAGCAGCTGGATAAAATCCCGGGAAAGATCGCCTGGCGCATTATTGACGATGCCCAGCGAAATGGGTTCCTGGTCCTGGTTGCCGACGAAGCCGAATACCACCATGAAGATGATGGGGAAGAACAGGCTGAAAAATATCGCCTGGCGATCCCGCAGGAATATCTTCGTCAGGGTTCTGGCCAGAACCAGGGGCAATGGTGTTGCGCTTTTCATCCTTTCCCTGCCTGCATAACGTTCACTCTCTCAAGCCATGCCCGGTCAGAACCAGGAAGACGTCTTCAAGACTGCCATGCAGCGGCGCCTGGGGAGGTTCCGGTGCGTGCTGCAGAATCAGTTGACGGGGCGTATTTTCGGCGATCAGTCTGCCGTGATCCATGATGGCGATACGCTCACACAGGGTCTCGGCCTCTTCCATGTTGTGGGTGGTCAACACGATGGTCATGCCGGTGCCGTTCAGTTCCTGAACCAGGCTCCACAGGTTGCGTTTGGCCTGGGGGTCCAGGCCGGTGGTAGGTTCGTCCAGAAACAGCACCTTGGGGTCGTTTACCAGAGCACAGGCGATGGAGAAGCGCTGCTTCTGACCACCGGACAGGTTGGCGGGCCTGGCCTCGGCTTTTTCCGTCAGGTGGACACGTCCCAGCAGTTCCACCGGATCGCTACTGCGACCATACAGCGCACCGAACAGCGTGATCAGTTCCCGCAGGGACAGGTTGTCGAAATATTCATTGGCCTGCAGCTGCACGCCAATGATTTTCTTGATCTCGTAGGGATGCGTATTGACACAGACGCCATCGATATACGCTTCACCGCCGTCAATGTCGGTCAGCCCTTCCAGCATTTCCAGCGTGGTGGTCTTGCCCGCGCCATTGGGCCCGAGTATGCCGTAGATGGTGCCGGCGGGAATCTGCAGGGAAATGTCATCGACAGCGTTGAAGGTTTCCGTCTTGTTGTCCGGCCGCGGGTAGCGTTTAACCAGGTTGCGAATTTCGATGATGGACATCCGGGATTCCCATGGCGAGGTTGCCAATGACCGCCGTATGATAACCCCGGTGCCAGGTCATAGCTAACAGGCTGTTGAAAAACTATTGCGCCTGCCAATACGTCGTTGAAAACTGTCTCAGAATGCTTATTCACACCAGGTAAACTGTGCTTTTTCGCCAGTTTTCGCCTCGTCCTGGCTGCGCTCAGGACTATTTTCAACAGCCTGCTAAGCCACCTTTGATTAATGATGGAAATACTCTGGCTTCCCTGATTAACCTGAGGTTCCCTAATAGTAATACCCTAATAGTAATAGTAGTCGCGATTGACGGGTTTCAGCGGGGCCAGGAAAAAGTAGAAGATCCAGGCGAACCAGGAAAGAAAAATGATGGCCAGAATCCAGCAGAATTTCTCGCCGCGAGTGGTCTTGTCAGAAGCGGCGATGATGAAAACAGGCAGCAGCCAGATCAGAAATACCCCAGCGGAACACAGCAGGACGAATCCCACGGTAAGTACCGGCAGGATTACCGCCGCGGCAATCAGCAGGACAAATGCCCAGAACAGAAAACTCAGTACTTTCATCAGGTTCTCCTTGCTCCCGCCGGGCCTGACTGTTGGCAGGAGATTGCGCCAGAAATTCACAACCAGTTCGTGCTGATGGTCCTTACGGGCCGGTACGGGTCTGGCTGCGAGACTCATCAGCCATTGACCATGCAGTTTATGGGATAGATGCTGCGAGATTCGTGCCAATAATAAATAGCCGATATTACAATGAGTTAACTGGTTTCCGTGATCCCGCTGACGATGAAAGTGGCCAGTGACGCTAATCCATGGTGAATATCGCCAGCACCGTCCCATTGACCCGGGCAAGGGCTCGCTTGCCAAACACGGCGTTACTTGCCATTCTCGGGCTGCTGACGAAACCCTTTCACTGGTCCGGTAGCGACGTCCTGGCCTGCGGTGGGTCGCCAGGCTGCGATGCCCTGAAATATCGGGCTGAAATTGCAGGTCACGGATGGCCGGGTCATAAAACCGGCAACGCAGTGGTTAAAGGCTGTGGTTAAATGCAGGAGTTAAAAAAGGGGGGGGGCAGGATGTTACGGGACGAAATCAGAAGATCAGGGCTCCTGTTCAGGCTTGTCCTGTCGGCCGCCGTTGGTTTTACCGCAGGTTGTTCGACAATCGACAGTCCCCGCGAAGAACTGGCGCAGCTGCGGCCATTGCTGTCCAATGATCAGCTGTTCCCTGGCTCCGGTCCCGGGCTTGAACTCGAGCAGGCCCCGGACTTTCTCCAGTTGCCGTCTGATTACCGCGATGAACTGGACCGACTGGTGGCGCGCACCGACAGTGATGCCGAGCGCTACCGTCAGCTCCGACGCTGGGTATACCGTAAATTCCAGAATTTTGATTTCGACGTCACTGAAACCTATTCCCTCAGTGAACTCAATGCCAGCCGCAAGGTCAACTGTCTGTCTTTTGCCACCCTGTTCGTGGCAGCAGCCCGCTACGTCGATGTCCCCGCCGATTTCCAGCTGGTGTTTGCGCCGCCTTACTGGGACCGGCAAAACAACAGCTGGATTAATAACCAGCATATCAATGTAACCGGCTATATCGGCAGCCCGGCGGGCACTGATCTGCGGGATATCAGGTCATCGCGGGTGACCAGCTATGTCAACCTTCCCCCGGGACAGTCGCCGGCGATGGCAGTCAATGACGACCCGCCGGGTTTCCGCTACGTTGCCGATGTCAATCCCGCTATCGTCAGCGTGCCTCTGAAGCGACAGGTTATCGACGAACAGCACGTGCTGTCGCTGTTTTACAGCAACAAGAGTATCGAGATGCTACTGGACAGCGACCTGGGTGCGGCTTATCAGTACACCCGGGCGGCACTCCTGGCCATGCCTTACTCGGCCATTGCCTGGAACAATCTCGGCGTACTCTACAACCGGGTGGATCAGCCTGATCTGGCCGCCCAGGCATTCGAGCAGGCTATAGCGCTGGACGAGCTGGCCATGTCAGCAAAGAGCAACCTGGCCCGTCTTTACCGGGAGCAGGGTAAGCTGGAACAATCGGTTGCCCTGGAGGAAGAGGTGGCTGCATTCCGCAATCAGAACCCCTATTACCATGCCGCCCTTGCCGAAGAGTCACTGGAGAGGGGTGATCCGGTTACCGCGCGTCAGCGTCTCGAACAGGCGATAGCGAGGAAACACAATGAATTCTACTTTTACCATCAGCTGGCCATTGTCAATCAGCAGCTTGGTGATATGACGTCCGTGGTGGACAACCTGCGCTCCGCCCGGCGCCACTCCCGGGGAGAAGACAGATCCCGCTTTTCCGGCAAGCTGCGGCAGCTGGAAGAATTGCTGACAACGAATTAGGGAGCCCCGAAGGTTCCCTGGTGGTGGATTCCCGATGACATTGAGTTGTTCCCTGACCCGGAGTTTTGCCTTCAATGCCGGTGTGCAGCCGTGACCACGGTGCAACGGCGACCATGATAAAGCAGGACCAGCACTGGGTTTCCCGGGCGGAAGACTGTTTCGCCAATGCTAAACCGGCACATTTCACCGACTTCAGGCACTGCTGTGAATGTGCCGAACATGACGAGACGCTGCGCACCAATGACCGGGAGACCATCGGTCTGGCAGAACTGGGCAATCCTGGCTGGGACCCACTGTGCTTCTGCACTGGCGAAGGGTTGCTCTACTACATGCCGGCGATGATCAGGCTGAGCCTGCAGACCCTTGACAAGGAATTTTATTTTTCCCAGCTGCTGTTTCACCTGGAGTACGATGGCGAAAAGAATCGCCTGCTGACCGCCTGTACCGCCGGGCAGCGCAGCTTGGTCGAGGACTTTCTGTATTACATGATCGATTGTCATGCTGACCGACTGGAAAAGTTCGCGGAACTCGACAATACCCTGCGGGTTGCCGAGCTATGGTCAGGTGACTGAGGTAGACAAGAGTGGCGTGGTATTAGTCTGCCGAACCCTGGGGATTTCTTGATGAGTGGATCAGCTATCGGATGACAGGCAAGCAGGTGGAAATTGAAATTCGTCCTTTTGCATCACGGGACCTCGACTGTATCGTAGACCTGTCGCTAAGGGCCTGGGCGCCGGTATTCAGCTCGGTGAAGGCGAGTTTCGACCCGGAATTGTACGAGTATTTCTACCCTGACTGGCAGGCGCACCAGGAAAAGGATGTGCGCAGGACCTGCAGTTCCCCGGACAATAAAACCTGGGTGGCCACCAGTGACGATCGACCGGTGGCATTCGCCGCCATCAGGCTCAGCGTCGAGGACAAGACCGGTGAGATATTCATGATTGCCGTAGACCCGGATTTTCAGCGCAGGGGCATCAGCCGCCGATTGATCGACTTCGTCACCGGCCAGATGAAGGCCGCAGGCATGGAGATGTGTATGCTGAGCACCGGCGCCGATCCGGGACACGAACCGGCGCGGCTGGCCTATGAGCGGTCCGGCTTCAAGCCGTGGCATTCGATCATCTATTTCAAGAAGCTGCTGGATGACTGAGTCGATGACCGGGAGCCGGTGGGGTTATACTGGAACCGGTTGGAGGGACTGGGCCTGTCCTGCGAGTGGACCAGGGTGCGCCGTCGGTGTGAATTCGGGGATAACCCGGGATGCCACACCCCATTGCTTGCAAAACGGATTGAATTCAGGGAGTTGACATGTCACCCGTGTTAAAAAACAGTCTGGCCGTGATTGCCGGCCTGGTAGTCGGCGGTGCAGTCAACATGGCACTGGTTGTAATCGGACCGATTCTGGTGCCACCGCCACCAGGGGTCGATATGACGGATATGGAATCCCTGGCCGGCGCCATGGACCAGATGGGGCCGCAGCATTTTGTCTTTCCGTTTCTTGCCCATGCCCTGGGCACCCTGGCCGGTGCAACGCTGACCTATGTACTGGCCGGTCGTAATCGGCAGATGCTGACTTACGGCGTCGGGGTATTCTTCCTGTTGGGCGGCATTACTGCGGCACGCATGATTCCGGCACCTGCCTGGTTCATCGCCCTGGATCTGCTGCTGGCCTATATTCCCATGGCGTGGCTGGCTACACGGCTGGGTGATCGCGTTGGCAACCGGATAAAGACTTCGGCCTAGCTACCGCTAGATACTCTTGCACGCTGAAATGAGGTGAATTAACCGGAGAGGGCACTGGTTAATCGCAAAAAAATTACAGCAACAAGGTTCCTGTTATGGCCAGTAAGCGTCCTTTTCGCAGTCTGTTGTTCATGTTTGTCGTACTGTTGGCAGGTGTGAGCGCGTTTCAATACACCACAGACGGGGTTATCACCTGGCATCGTCAGCCACTGGAATCCCTGGAACAGCTGGTCGTCGATGTCGGAGAGCGGCTGGAGCGCACGGGGGATTTTCCGTTCACCCTGCCGGGAGGTGAGCAGACGGAGTCTGCGCCGACCGTGGACCCGGCCGGGGGTGAGACGGCACCGGCGACCTATCGGGATGCCGGCGAATCCGACGAATCGCGGTTCGAGCTGGTGGGACAGGTCACCGAGGTTATTGACGGCGACAGCGTCGAGATCCAGGTGGATGGCAGTACCTATACCGTGCGGCTGTTCGGCATCGACACGCCTGAGCACGGACAGTCCCATGGCAACGTGGCGGCGCGGGCGTTGTCGCGTAAACTGGATCGCCGACAGGTAGGGGTCAACATTGAGGATATCGACAGCTACGGACGGCTGGTGGGTACGGTCTACTACCGCGGTGAAAACGTCAACCTCAGCATGGTGGCCGAGGGTCATGGCTGGTGGTACCGGCAGTACGCGCCCGCCAACCACGCGCTCCGGGATGCCGAGGCGGCTGCCCGTGAAGCGGGCCGGGGATTATGGGCGGCGCCGGCACCGGTCGCGCCCTGGGAGTGGCGCCGGCGGAACTGAGGCGTAGCGAATATCCACCGTCTCCGGGACTGGACAGACAGGGCTGGAGATTGCCCGTGGCTCAGTCAGCGCCCATGAGTTCCAGGAACGTCACTACGGTGCCGTAGTCTCGGTCCCTGGCGAAATCCAGGGCTGACTGGCCGTTGGCGTCCCGTCGATTGATGTCCACGCCGGCCTGCACCGCCAGCTGGACGGCTTCCAGGGTCAGTGCCTGCTGGTCGCGTCCCACCTGGCCGCCACGTCGTTCCGGCGTGCCCCAGCTCAATCGCAGGCGTCTGTTGCCCATGCCTACTGCGGCCATGAGGATGGAGATCTCCCCTTCGTCGGCGATGTAGTTGTCACCGCGACGCTGGGCCGGGTAGACCATGGCATTGACCGCCCGGGGATCGGCCCCGGCCTGTAACAGCACCGCCATGATGTCCGGTTCCTTGAAGCGGGCCGCCAGCCACAGAGGAGTGGCCCCCACCAGTGAATCGTGGAAATGGTAGTCTGCCGACTGGCGACGGGTGGGAGTGGGTTTTTGCAGTACTGCATCCGGGTCGGCGCCATGCTGCAGCAGCAGCTCCACGGCTTCACGGTTGCCCCGCAGCACAGCCACGTGCAGCGGTGATTGACCGGCCGGTGCCAGGCCTGTGGCGGCACCGGCGTCCAGCAGCAGTTCCAGCAGTCCGGTATTGCCGCCGTGGGCGGCCAAGATGGCCGGGGTGAGACCGTAGGCAGACAGGCCATTGGGGTCGCTGCCGGCCGCCAGCAGGGCCCTGGCCGACTGCAGCTCACCGGCGGCAGCGGCAAACATCAGGGCATTGTAACCACCTTCTTCGATCCAGATCTTGTAGGCCGGATGGCTGTCCTGCTCTTTTTCTGTTTTTACGTACTCGCTGCGGACCTCGGTCCGGGCGTCAACATTGGCGCCATGGTCCAGCAGTGCCTGGACAACATCGTGATGTCCCCGTCCGGCGGCCCACATCAGGGCGGTCTGCTGCCGCGTTACGGCCACGTCCGGATTGGCACCGGCCGCCAGTAACTGCCTGGCCACGGCACCACTGCCGGACAGCGACGCCATCATCAGCGGCGTCTCGCCGGACAGCAGGGCGATAGAGGGGTCAGCGCCGGCGACCAGCAGCAGTTCCGTTATTGTGGCGTTGGCGTTTTCCGCGGCCAGCCACAGTGGCGTTACACCCAGGTCAGTGGCGGCATTGACATCGGCGCCGGCGGCGATGAGTTGCTGCACGGCGGCCTGATTGTCCAGGTGGGCGGCCCAGTGCAGGGCGGTGCTGCCATCCCCGTAGGACTGATTGGCATCCATTTCCCGGTTCAGCAGCTGCTGCATTGCCTGCCAGTCACCCTGGCTGGCGGCTTCTACCAGTGGCGGCAGGGGCTGGGCAACGACCTGCTGGCTTGACAGCAGGCCAAGCAGCACGGCGATGGCCACCGGCAGCAGGGCGGGCAACAAAGCGGGCAATAAAGGGGGCAATAGAGAGATACGAGGGAATTTCACTGGATTGTCAACTCACGCAAATTTGTCACCAGGCGACTAGACCGGCAAGGCGCCGGTGCTGCCACCGATACTGTCCACCGGGACATCGAACCGGTCCAGCAGGGTGACCAGCAGGTTGGCCATGGTGGGGGCATTGTCGTACTGCAGATGCTGACCGCCAGGCAACCAGCCGGCTCCGCCGCCAACCAGCAGGACCGGAAGGTTGTCTCCGGAATGAATGGTGCTGTTGGAAATACCGCTTCCGTAGAGAATTGTCATATTGTCCAGCAGGTTGCCGTCACCGTCCGGTATCGCCGCCAGCTTGGCGAGATACCTGGCGAACAGTTCAGTATGGTAGGTGTTGATCTTCGACATTCTCGCCACCAGTTCCGGGTTATTGTTGTGGTGGGAAAGCGGGTGGTGAGCGTCGGGTACGCCAATCTGCGGATAAGGCCGGGCGCTCTGTTCCTTGCTGATCATGAAGGTGACGACCCGCGTCAGGTCGGTCTGCAGGGCCAGTACCTGGAGGTCCTGCATGATCTCCAGGTGATCCTCGAAAACCGGTGGCACACCGGCGGGCTGATTTATTTCCGGCAGCTGCAGGTCAATCTGCTCCTCGGCTTTCTGGATGCGTCGTTCCACATCCCGCACCGAGTCGGTGTAACTCTGTACCAGGTGACGATCGTCGGGGCCCAGTCGATTCTCCAGTGAGTGCAGCCTGTCCAACACGGCATCGAGAATACTGCTCTGCTGGGCCAGGCGGGTCTCGCGTACGTTTCGCGAGGTGCTGCCGCTGTCGCCGAACAGGCGTTCAAAAACGGCCCGGGGATTGTGTTCCATGGGCAGGGGTTCGGTAGTTCCCCGCCAGGACAGCGTATGGGTGTAGACACAGCTGAGATTCACCGTGCAGGCCCCGGCCAGGGCAGGGGCATCCATGGACAGCTCCAGGGAAGACAGCTGGGTTTCCCGGCCAAGCTGTCGCGCCAGCAGCTGGTCGATGGAGACGCCGGCACGGATATCCACTTCGTTACGACCGCCACGGGTTACACCGGTGAGGAACGATCCACCGGCACCGGCGTGGGCTATGTTCCAGTTGGCCTTCAGTCCAGAAAGCACCAGCAGCCTGTCCCGAAAAGGCGCCAGTGGAGCAAGAATGGGCGTCATTTCGAAATCAGGCCCGGTAGTGGTCGGTGACCAGTACTCCATGGCCATGCCGTTGGGCACGTAGAACGTCTGGAACCGATGCACCGGGCGCGGAGACGGTCCCTGGGCCAGGGCCGGCGTCATGGCGTCCAGCAGGGGCAGGGCAAGGGCGGCGCCGGTGCCGCGTAACATGGCCCGGCGGGAAAGCGCCTTGCCGGTGACCAGGCCGGGTATCTGGCTGCGGGTTTTCATGGTGTGATCCTCGGTTGTCCTGTTAAAACTCTCGTTCCGGGCTGTCCGCCGTTACTGCAGGTTGGCCTGCCCCGTGTTCGCCGTGGCGCTGGCGGCAATGTCATCCGCTGCCCGGCTTTGTAGAAACGGTTCGCTGGTGGCGATGGCGACAATCAGGGCCGACCACCGGTAATCCTGGTCGGCGATGTCTCGGACGATGCGTCGCACCACCGGTTGATCGTAATACTCCACACGGCGGCCCAGGGCATAGGTCAGCAGTTTTTCCGTCAGCGTATGGGCAAAACGGTCCGGACGGCTGGCCATCCAGTCGCGCAGGTCCGCGAAGCCGTCGAATTCCACGCCACCGGGATAGTTGCCGTTGGGATCGACCCGGTTGCCAACCTCGTCGTAGTCACGCCAGCCGCCGATGACGTCGAAGTTCTCCAGGGCGAAACCCAGGGGATCAATGACCGTGTGACAGGTCGAACAGATGGGATCCTCGCGGTGCCGGGCCAGCCTTTCGCGGATGGAAGTGGGCACCTCCCCGGCTTCGGCGTCGGGGAGGATGGGCACATTGGGCGGCGGCGGTGGTGGCGGCGTTCCCAGCAGGTTGTCCAGCAACCACTTGCCCCGCAGTACCGGGGAGGTCCGGCCCGGGTAGGAGGTCACGGTAAGCAGTGAGCCGTGGGCCAGCAGTCCGCCCCGCTGCTGGCGATCCGGTAAAGAGGCCCGGCGGAATCGACTGCCGACGATACCGTCGACGCCGTAGTGTCGCGCCAGCCGTTCATTCAGGTAGGTATGGTCAGCGTCCAGCAGCGCCATCACGCTGGTGTCTTCTTCCAGGGACGCGGCCAGGAAGCGCTTGGTTTCCTCGCGAAACGCCTCGATGAGGCTGAGGTCATAGTCCGGAAACACCACGGTATTGATCTGTACTTCATCCAGGCGTCTGAGGTTCAGCCATTGCGCGGCAAAATCCTCCACCAGGGTTGCCACGCCCCGGGAATCCCCCAGCAGCCGTCGTACCTGCTGCTCCAGCACTGCCGGCTGGGACAGCCGGCCCTGTTCCGCCAGGGTCAGCAGTTCCTCGTCCGGACCGCTGCTCCACAGGAAGAACGACAGGCGGGAAGCCAGTTCCAGGTCGCTGATCCGGTAGGTCTCCCCCGGATTCAGTCCCGGCGGCTGGCGGTAGCTGCGAATCAGGAAATCCGGATCGCTGAGCATGAACTCCAGGGCAAACTGAATGCCATTGTCAAAGTTGCCACCCTGTTCCCTGCCGGAGCGGAAGAACTCCAGCAGCAGGTCCAGGTCCTGGTCCGCCAGCGGACGGCGGTAGGCCTGACGCCCCAGGCGCGCCAGTATCTGCCGGGCACACTCGTTCTCTTCCGCCACGCCTCGGGGCCGGCAGCTGAACAGGTGCTGGCGACTGGGGGAATCGGTGAACTGGTCGTTGACCCGGTAGGGTCCGCCCACTTCCAGGGAATGCAGCTTCTGGTAATCCAGGTAGGCCTCGTTGTTGGCGTAGAGCCTGCCCCCCTGTACCGGTTGCGGAACCCCCTCGGGTTCCAGGTGCTGGCGGACAAAGGACACGCTGATGGCATGGGGTCCGGCGGTCACCGGCAGGCTGATTTCCAGTCCCTGGTCGGCTGCCACCAGCATGTACTGTTCCCAGTCGATACTGCCGGGTTCCCCGGTTCCGCTGAAACTCAGCGGGGCCGGCGTACCCGGTGCCTGGCCGCCAATGGTGAAACGCTGCAGGAGTCTGCCGTCCAGGCGGATATCCAGCTGCTGGGGCCAGCCCAGTCCCTTGATATAGTCCTGGTAGTTGCGTTCCAGCTGAACCCGGAACCGGTATTCGCCATCCACCGGAAAATGGTGGGTAACGGCCAGCCCGCCCCGGGAGCCGAAGGGCATGCGGTCATTCTGCCGCCAGTCCTGGGACATGAACAGCGGCACTTCGTAGGTGGTCAGGGTCGGTCCCAGGGGCGGCAGGCCGGTGGCCAGCCGGGTGACTTCCCGGGCCACCGACATGTAACGTTCCATGTGGGCCGTGGAAAAGGGCAGCGAGGCGGCCATGTTGTCGAAACCGCCATCGGCGGTGGGGTCCCCGGGCAACAGCGACATCACGTCGACATCCAGCCCCAGCAGGCTATTAACGGTGTGGTTGTATTCATACCGGTTCATCCGGTGCAGGGGAGTGACGCGCCCTGGATCGGGGTCAGCAGCCCAGGCCCGATCCAGCTGATTCTCCAGCCACGTGGTCATCAATTCATAAGTGGCAAACGGTGGTCGTGGCATGCCCGACGGCGGCATCATGTGGGCACGCAGCTTCTTGACTACTTTTTCCAGGGCCTCCGCCTGCGGGCCGACGTTGTCGAAGTCCACGCCTTGCAGGGAAAATCCGGCAGTGGCCAGCGCATCATTGTGGCAGGAAAGGCAGTAAGTACTCACTACCTGTCGCATCTCGGTGGCGGTAAAGCCGGGTTCAGCAGCCACTGCCGACGGTGGCTGCCACATGGCCGCCAGCAGCCCGGACAACACCACTGCCGTGCCTGGAACCATTCCGGAATGCAGCTTGAAACCTGGAAATCTGAGCTGTTTCATCGCCGATTTACCTCTGGATTGCCGCAGCAGGATGTTTCACGCTCGGAGTCGGCGGCGAACAGGTAGCAGACCGCCAGGGGCCCACCGCGCATGGCATGCAAGGATGCACCTGGAAATGTACCTGGAAAGGATGCACCGGAATAAATGGGCGGGATTCTATTGTCGTGGTGGCGCATAAGTCCCTTTCTCCCCGTCTGGTGTTGCTTATTGTTGTTATTTCCAGGCTGTATTCAATTAAGGAATACTACTCTTTTTTACCGTGGCTTTACCAGATACCCTTCGCCAGTCTTCGCCAGTCTTCGCTAACGCGGGTCAGGCTGTTACCCGAACAAACTGAATCCACATGATGATCAGTACCACGTTGCTGCCGGCGAACAGCGCCAACCGGTGCAGAACCTTGTTATAGGTCAGGTGCACGATACTGTGCCCGAGTCGCAGGGCGAAATACGTCCAGGCCATATTGACGAAGAATGGCGTCACGTTGCCGGTGATGAACAGCATCATGCTCAGCACATAAAACAGCACCGGAATTTCCAGCAGGTTCATCATGTTGCGGTTGGGCAGGCTGACAGCGCCGGGTACCCGCTTGGATTCACCGAAACTGAAATCATCCGCCGTCACCTTGCGATCCATGCTGGCCTTGATCCGCTTGTAGGGGATGATGAGCAGCACGATAAAAGTCAGCATGGCCAGGGCGCTGACGGGCATGAAAATGGTGGTGGGTTCCATTAATGGTGCTCCTCTGGGCCGGTCCCGCCACGCGATGGCTGGCCGGTGAATTCATAGCGGCTGTCTGACACCGGCAGCAGCGGGTGCCGATGCCGGCGCACGGTCGGTATCGAGTCCCGGGAAGAACCGTTCCCGTCCGCTTCCGGGAACGGTACCGAAGCCGATACGCAGTGCGCTACTCCGGCAGGGCAAAGGCCACCAGTTCGGCCGGGTACCGGCTGTCGCCGATGGCCACGACCACGTACTGCCTGCCGTCCTGCATATAGCTTATCGGTGCACCGGTGGTACCGGCTTCAAGTTCAACCTCCCAGAAGATGCCACCGGACTCTTTGTCATAGGCTCGGAACATGGGTCCGCCACTGTTGGTGGCGATTTCGATGGGCATATCCGGCGGAATACGGGAATCGCGATTCAGGTTGGTGCGCCCCTCACCGACGAACAGCAGAGACCTGGTAAGCAGCGGGGAAGGTCGCCCCGGCACGCCCAGCTTGCCCAGCTTGAGATGTGCGATTGCCGGATGGTCCCGGGGTCCGTCGCCGTTGGGCATCATCCACACATGTTCACCGGTATTCATGTCGATGGCGGTAATGCGCCCGTAGGGCGGTTTGAACAGCGGCAGGCCACGCGGACCACCGATCCAGCGCCGGGTACCCTTGACGTAACTCAGGTTGGTGGAATCCGGATCGCCCGGCAGGATATCCGCGACAAACGGTGAGGTGATGGACGGAATGTACAGGTAGCCGGTTTCCGGGTCGAAGGCCGCGCCCTGAACGTCGGCACCGCCCTGGGAGCCGGGTAACTGAATGGTGCCCAGGGTATCCCCGGGGCCGTCGCCCCGTAACGAGGGCGGCGTGAACAGCGGGCCGGTCACATAGTTTCCGGTGATTGCCAGCGCCTCGGCGCGCAGCTCCGGGGTAAAGTCGATAAGATTGTCGACGGTAGCGCCCTGGCGTTCGAAGGGTGCCGGCAGGGTGGGGAACGGCTGGGTTGGCGAAGTCACTTCACCGGGCACAGTGGATCCGGGTACCGGGCGCTCCTCGATTTCCCACACGGGCTCGCCGGTACGCCGGTCAAAGGTAAACACGAAGCCCTGCTTGGTAATCTGGGCCACCGCCGGAACTGTTCGACCTGCCACGTTGATATCCATCAGGATGGGTGCGGCCGGCAGATCGTAATCCCATAAACCGTGGTGGACGATCTGATAGTGCCAGACCCGTTCGCCGGTAGCCGCATTCACCGCCACCAGGGTCTGGGTGAACAGGTTGTCGCCGATACGATGGCCGCCGTACATGTCGTTGGTGCCGGAGCTGATGGGCATGTAAACCAGGCCCAGTTCAGGGTCGGCACTGAACAGTGACCAGACCGGTGCGTGGCCGGTGTAGGACCAGGAACGATCCTGCCAGGTGGCCGTGCCGAACTCGCCCTGCTGGGGGATGACATGAAAAATCCAGCGCAATTCGCCGCTACGGACGTCGTAGGCGCGGACATCACCGCGCAGGGCTTCCTTGTTGGAAAACGTATCGGACATGGCCTGGCCGACAATGACCACATCACCCACAACCATGGGGACACCACCCCAGCGATAACGCTCGGCGTCGGGTACGTCAACCTGCAGGTTGACCCGTCCACCGTCGCCAAATGATGCCACCGGTTCCCCGGTTTCAGCATTGACGGCGTACAGGTGGGTATTGCGCTGCACCAGGATACGGCCGGCGCTGCCGCCATCGCTCCAGTAGGCGACGCCCCGGGTCACCGTACCCCGCAGGTCATCGACGCCGCCGAACGGCTCCTGGACCCAGACCGTTTCGCCGGAGGCGGGATCGAACGCCTCCACCAGGCCGACACTGTTGGGGATATAGCCGACACCGTTGACCACGATGGGCGCTGCCACGTAGTTGGGTGTCACCCGCTGCTGGGGATTCAGCGAATAATAGTACTGATCCAGTGCCGGACGGCGCCAGACCACCCGCAAATCATTGACGTTGCCACTGTGGATCTGGTCCAGCGGTGTGTACTTGGTGCTACCGGTATCGGCTGCATAGGCCTGCCAGTCGCCATCGCTTGCACCGGACTGGGCCGATGCCGTGGAGACCGTCAGCACAGCAATCGCTGCCAGGGTAGTCAGATGTCGGACTCTATTCATTTCGCCGTCCTCTCTTGTTTTTATTTCCGTCGGTTGATTGGATCAGTCAGCCAGGTCACTGATTATTCAGCAACTGGACCGCAAGTTAAAGCCTCAATTGGTGGTGGAAGGGTGGCGCCAGGCCTAAGCAATAGATCTGTTGGAAAGTTTGGCTGAGGTGTGCGGCTTTTTTGGCGATGGTGCTGTTTGTTGCCTGGGGTAGTTGTCTTTGTAATTTTTTGGTTGGGTAATTCTGGTGAACAGGTTCTATGTTGGGCAGGATTTTTTGTGATTTTTTGGGGTCGGCGTCTATGTGCTTTTTCTGGTTCTGGGGTCAGAATTTGAGTGTTTTTTCTGATGCCAGTTACTGCGTGTTTTTTCCGGGGGCCGGGATCCGGGGCGCCTGGTCTTCACCGGCCACCCGCGCGACATTTTCCCTCAGCGCTGCGGAACTCGACCTCGCTGCGCTCGGGACTCAGACAGTCCTCGCGAATACCTTCGGGAAAATGTCGCGCGGAAAGCGTGGCCTGACTGGTTCAGCCCAGGCGCCCCGGATCCCGGCGTGGCACGTCGGAGCCATTGTGTATTGTTCCAGCCCGTGCATTTAAGCCCCGATGAACTGAAGCAGCAGCAGTAATGACTTCAATCCAATCCCGAACGCAGCAAAGTCAGGTTCAGCAGAACCCACCAGACCCGACATCGGCAGGTAGGCAAGAGCTGGCCGGCGTGGGGGGATGGCCACCCAATCAGGACACGTTTTCCGCGCCCGGGGCTTCCCCGAACAGGTGCGAGGACTGTCTGAGTCCCGAGCGTGGCAAAGTCAGGTTCAACAAAACCCACCAGACCTGATTTCGGCAGGTAGTCAAGAGCTGGCTGGCGTGGGGGGATGGTCACCCAATCAGGACACGTTTTCCGCGCCCGGGGCTTCCCCGATCAAGTGCGAGGACTGTCTGAGTCCCGAGCGCAGCGAGGTCGAGTTCCGCAGCACCGGGGAAGCCCCGGGCGCGGGTGGCCGGGTGGCCATCCCCCCACGCCGGCCAGCTCGAATCGAAGCCACACCAACCACCAACCACCAACCACCAACCACCAACCACCAACCACCAACCACCAAACCTGGTGAGACAACAACGAACACCCTGAAACAAAACCGGGACGAGAAAACCACCCAAACAGATCGCATCAGTAAGAAATAATCCGACGGCCGGACCGCAAGCGACGGACTTGCTGTAAGAAAGAGCACCGAAGACGGACCCGGCGCGGCAGTGAAAGTGAGCCATCGGGTCGGAACATTGCCTGCCGGTTGCCGGGTGTGGTATCAACGGCGGTCCTGGAATTACAGTCAACTGAAAACGTAAGAGTCCCTGAATTATGCTGATTGACCTTTATACCTGGAGTACCCCCAATGGCCGTAAGGTTTCCATCATGCTGGAAGAAACCGGCCTGCCGTACAAAGTGATTCCCATCGATATCACGCGGGGCGATCAGCACGGTGAGGAATTCAGCAGAATTGCCCCCAATCACAAGATCCCGGCCATCGTCGATCACCAGGAAGGCATCAGCATGATGGAGTCCGGCGCCATCCTCATGTACCTGGCCAGGAAAACCGGACAACTGATGAGTGATGCCGGTACCGGCTACTGGGAACAGCTGCAGTGGCTGATGTTCCAGATGGGACAGGCAGGGCCAATGCTGGGGCAGACCCACCACTTCGTGAAGTTCAATCCCGGCAGGTCACCCTACGCCGAAGAGCGTTATCGGAACGAAACCCACCGGGTTTACCAGACCCTGGAGACCCGGCTGACCGACAGGGAATACCTGGCGGGTGACTACTCGGTGGCGGATATCGCCACCTGGCCATGGATTTCCCGCTACGAGTTTCAGCAGATGGACCTGCACGAGTATCCCAACCTGCTGCGCTGGTACCTGCAGATCGCCGAACGTCCTGCGGTCCAGAAGGGTTATGGCGTTCCGGAACCCTTGCCCGTACCCATGCCCTGAATCGCCGGACATTGCAGGACCCTTGCAAATAACCGTAAAGCTGCTTTACAACTTTAATGTGGGCACTATAATCTGCGCCCTACGGGGTGTAGCTCAGCCTGGTAGAGCACTGCCTTCGGGAGGCAGGGGCCGTGAGTTCAAATCTCGCCACCCCGACCAAATAAATCAACAACTTAGCAAATCCCTTCCTCTCTCAACATCAATTTTCTCTAGTGTTTCTCTCGCCTAATTAGACTGATTTGCAGGTGGTATTGGCGGTAATTCACCACGCCATTGTCTGTACTCTTTGCCCTTTTCAGTTAAACAAATTGTATTGAGTTGGGCATTGTCAGTAACAAGATGGTGCGACTGTAGCACCTGAATTATTGTTGCTCGTTCTTCTGCTGACGGAATGAGTGGCAGAAATATCGAATCGTATTGAGCATAAGCTATTGGTTGGTCGAAATTGGACAGCCAATCAAGAACTACTTGAGTTTTTCTAACTAGAAAATGATTCAAATATCTGTATTCCCATAAATACGCATTAGCCACCAGTGAATTAATAATGGGTTCTACAAGTTGTTTTTGTTGAGGTGAAAGTTCGGTTGGTAATTCTGGCCCAGCGCCACTTGGAGGTTCAGGTGGGGAGCTTTTGTTCTCACTAGGCTGACTCCTCTGAGGAGTGCTTACTTCTGCACCGCCAATTTTAATACTCGCAATCCTTCCTATCAGCTTACTGATTTCACTTTTGAAAAGAAGTAGTGCCGTAAGAGTTATGCCACCAAAAATTACTGGCGCACTTAAAATTACTTTTAGGTATTCGAGGACTATTCCGACCCAAGCCATGTCTCCACCTCCCTCTCTTTTTTAGGGATAGTATACATTTTCTTGGTGGTAGAAGATTTACTAATTGCAGGAGACAAGGATTTGCCGAGTTCTTAGTTTTTTGGTGCCCTTTCGGATTGCAAAGGGAAGTTTCGCCCTTTTTTTACTTGTATAGTCACTTTGCATGTCATAGTTCTAGTAGCTCCAACTTTCGGTGCTCGTCGTCGGCTACCGCTACAGTCTCTTTCTGATGTTGCCACCAGACATCTTGCGCAGGGCGCTATGGCTTCCTGTTCCAGCGTCTACCTATTCCGCTACTCCTGCAATTAATGAACCTTTTGATGACTGACTCGCAGGGAAACGTGTCCGAGACACTTAATGCGATAAACTTTCAGTTATCTGTCAGCTAGGTTGCGACTTACGCTTCGCCTACTGTTCAACCTGTGACATGTCTGCACTGGTTTCGACGCCAGTACATCAAACAGGTACTCTTACTGAACATCTAAATCCCCATGAATCAACCATCAATTCTCATGATTATCAAAGATTTGCTATCTGGCAACTGTGGATAACTCCCCAAAATCTCTCTCAGATTTCTCTTAGAAAAGAGACATATTGGAAAGCGTGGAAAATACTTCAATGTATTCAATTGGTTGGGATGGTGGAGTACTGTCTATTTTCGGCAGTACTCTGCTAAAGCGGTTGTAAGTTATTGATTTTTGGTGGGGGCCTTCTGTTCGGGAGGCAGGGGCCGTGAGTTCAAATCTCGCCACCCCGACGAATGAAATCAAGTAGTTAGAAACTCCTGCCTCTCTCAATCTTCAAATAATGCTCGCTTTATATGCTCAGTTTTTGCTGGTCTGCTAGGAAATTTTTAAGATTTTCCTTTGCAACTTTCATTTGTTTTCTGGGTGCTCTATATGTGTTCCCAAGCGAGTCATAAGCAGTAAAAGCGCTAATTTCGTCAATGTTAATTGATGAAAAGTCGTCCATAAAATCGACTACATATTCACCTGGTTTTAACATCTTTGGTAAGTCAGTATGCCCAAAGTTTACCCAATGTCTATCTTCTCGTAACGAGCCTCCAATTTGCTTTAGAAAAACAGGTTGCCGACCAACATTTGTGACAGTCCATATGAGGCAGTCTTTATGTTCAACTCCTAGATTGCCTCCAGCTATAAGCCCAAAGAAGCAGGTGACCTTTAGTCTTCCCCTGTCAGAAAAGTCTCTGTAGAAATTCCACCCAACAGCGAACGTAGATAGAACAGCTCCCCAGACAGCGACAAAAAATGTAATAGTTTCAGGGTTCATCGTTCCTTGGTCTTTCTTTCCAGGTTGTTCCATCTAAACAATAAAATTGGTCAACGATACGGCTTAGGTTTGGATTTAGTCCATCCGAAAGAGCCGAAAGATAAACTTGGACTCCTACTCTTTTGATCTCTTCAATTAGCGGTTCAAAGTCACCGTCACCGCTTATTATCAAAATTGCGTCTACATTACCTCGGTAGACGTGACCCAAAATGTCAACACACATCTGAATATCGACACCTTTCCCTGAACGAGACCTTCTATCTTTTTTGAATACACATGGGGAGACTTGATTCGGAAGTAGAGAAGCAGTGTGTTTAGAAAAATTTTGTTCTTTTAGCTCATCTCGTATTTGATCGACTCGGTTTTCATCTCCTACAACATACGTGTAGTAAGTCAACCTGAGGATTTCGTGATTTCTTGCAAGGACAGGAAAGGAGTGACCCCAAACATAAGTATCCTTCACATGAGCGAGGTCATCTCGAGGTATATAACCTTTATTCACCATGTTCTGATAACGGTAAACCAAATTTTCACCATCAACAAAAACCATCATCCGCTTTGATGGTGTTTCCCAACGTGCGTTTTCAGCTGGATTCTTTGGGCCGTATGGCATCATCGTTCAATCTCCTACAGCTGATACATTTATTCTTTTTCAAATTTTCAAACTCGACGATTGAATGTTGCCATATAAATTGCAACCGCTCAGGTTTCCTATTTGGATCTACTTTAATCTATAAACAATCTGGGTTGACCGTACCTCAGTAATTCGAGCCACCCTGTATGTGGGATTTCCTTATACTGAAACGGTCAGTCACTATGGAGGATAGCAGCCCCGAGAAACGACTCAAATCGGCCAAGAGATGGCGTTTAAACTCGGCCTCAACGATCAGAAAAGAGCGTGTTCTTGGCTCAGTCGCTTAATTTGGAGACTGATCGTAAGGACCAAGATCAATAACAAAACTTGGATCAAGTGCGTCTGGACCTGCGTCACAAGTGACTATTAGCTCGGCATTAATCAAGTAGTCTTTGAATAACTGGAAATGATATTGGCCAGATTCCTCGCCAACTGTCGAACCGAACACTTGTTGCCCTGCTTCGTTAAAAACAATGACGCCTACATTGGTTAACTTACAGGCATCGAAATCCCTAAGCTCCACTTCAAATAGGAAAAGAGGATATGGGTGCTGGTATACTTTTTCCGTGTCGATTGCTGATATCAGGATTCCCAGATCTTCAGCTTCAGATGGCTGAAGTGGAGTGCGCAAGCCGTCTAGATACGTGGCTCCTGCCATAGCTAGTATCAATAAAGTTATCATATTGGCGTCCTCGCAAGAGAAGAGTAGTTACGAAGTCTGATTTTCCACTTCGACCAAAGTCGGCTAGGAGCTGCTTTTGTCGTTAAATCATAGTTTCTGTCTGCTTCTGATGAAACCGGACATGCTTAGTCAGCTCAAGTCCAAGTATTTATATCTCATGTCATCAAATTACGTCCCGGTACTTGCAAGCGACTGTTTGACCCAGGGCAGAATCTTGTCGTAGCTACTGTCACCACGCTCCAGCATTCCGACGATAAAGTCGTATGCAGCATCGACATCAACAGAAAACTTCCAACCGTTCAGTCGCAGGAACGTGTCAGAAATAAAGAATGCCACTCGCTTGTTGCCATCAACAAAGGGGTGATTGAGCAACAGCGACTCGAACAAGGCAGCGGCCATTTCGGCTATGTCGTTGTAGTAACCGGTTTGTGGTCGATATAAAGCGCTCTCGAGTAAACCCAGCTCACGGATGCCCGGGCTTCCTCCGAATCGTTCAATCAACCGCTCGTGAATGGCTACCGCTTCGTCGACGGACAGAAACTGGATGCCTTCACTCAGCAAGGCGCTTGCCCAGCTCTTCGTTCTCGTTCATCGAGTCCTCAAGATGATCGAGGACGATTGGACGCAATCGACGCTTGCGTACGTAGTCGGAAATCGCTTCCGTAAGCAAACCGGAGATGCTTTGATGTGACTCACGAGCAATCTTTTGCAGCTCGCGCCATTCCTTTTGCTCGACTTTTGAACTGATCTTGATTGCAGGCATGGGAAAATGCTATCAAGACGTGTCAAGATACGTCAAGAACGGATAGTGTCTCAGTTTGAAATTTTATTCGGTGGTTATGAGTGTGGCAGGGGCCGTGAGTTCAAATCTCGCCACCCCGACCAGTATCAATCAAGGAGCCGGGTTATTTAACGCTTGTTGCTCTATGCAAGCAACGGACTGAAAGCCAGCGCGTTTTCCTGCTTCTCCAGGATGCTCCGCAGGCAGTGGCTCAACACTGCCCCAATTTTCATTGAAGCCTGGCGTGCCAGCCAATTCAGTGGCCGGGCGCGTCGCGTTGTTTTCGGTGCGACAATCCTCTAAGCTTTCAGAGAGCAGCCTGCGCCGGTTGCGCGACATCTCTTACAGGTGCCGTCCCCGGCCGTAACCTGTTCAGGAAGCATGCCGCGCAGTCTGTCCCTGATGCGGGACAGCCTGACTTTGCTCCGGGTGTGATGACAACTGTCGTTAACCGGCATGACCTTGCGCATGCAGAAGGCCGTCAGCAACGACGGAGTGATTTCCATGGGACAACTCAGACTCTTGTTGGCATCCGGAACAATATTCGCACTGGCTGCCTGTGCCACGGCCAACAGGCCCAATTTTGAGGCGATGTCAGAGGACGAGCTGTTTCTGTACAACCAGGAAAGACCCGTAATGCAGAGAGTGTACTGCTTTGTCGGCTTTCATACCTCGAGTCGCATTCGGCGAAAGAATTGTATGACCGTTGCCGACTATGTAAATGCCAATCAACAGGCGGCAGACACGCTGCAGGTAACCCAGCCGGCAGGAGCCGGCCTGCCACGAGCCCGCGGATTTTAGTGTCGGGTAACCTTACCTGATGCTGTTATGTCTTCTTAACATACTGTCCTGACATTGCCTCACAACGCAAGTTCAGTTGTCCACGCAGGTTGTGTTTAGACCCGAAGTGCTTATCAGTACACTCTCTTCTTCCGGTCAGCAAAACGCTGCGAAATCCCGATGCCCGGATCGTACCACTGTTAATACTGGAACACACCGAACCGTACCCGTAGTAGTTGCACAGCGACAAACGATGAATACGGGATGCTTCATGCTGATGTCACTTATCCCGGGCGTCAAATTTAATTGACCATTCTGTCCGAAAACATCAATTTAACCCGTTCGGTAAAATAATAGTGAACCGAAATTAACCGGACTGCGTAAAATACCTGCAATAGGCATTTTGAACTGGCCCGCCACGCCCGCGGAATTCAGAATTTTTCAGTCTGCGTGGCGAGTCGCTGAATCGCCTGGTAAAAAAAGGAGTTCGGGGCCGCGTTTTAAAGATATTGAAGAAGGAGTATTACTATAGTTAATCAACTGTTCTGCTGATGGCATTGTAAAAAACGAAAAATTCTGGCGGATATTGATTGAGATCAATATTTGTTGCTCAAGAGTGTGTTAACCAAAGTAAGGCATTGACCCGGCTTGGAAATAGCACCTAGACTGGCCTGATTTCCTACAAAACAATTAAAAGGATTGGGCATTTTGAGCTTCTCAAAATCTTATGAATCGCCTGAGGCTATCGTTGCTGGAATATTTGCAGGAGACAACGATGCCGAACATGCGTTGATCGAGAAATATCAGGAATCTCTATATCTCATTCTGCTGCACCGAACGAAGGACCCGGAGTTGGCTCGGGATCTGGTCCAGGATACGTTTATCGTCGTACTGGGAAAGTTGCGCGACGAAGCCCTGGAAATTCCCACGAAACTTTCTGCCTATCTCCACCAGACGGCGGTGTTCCTGCATATTGGAGAGATCCGCAAGGCGGAGAGACGCAAGACTTCAGCTGATACGCCGGTCATTGAGGCAGCAATGAATGATTCGGAACAGCAGTACCGTCAGGTGCTGGAGAATCAGGCGCATCGAGCCGTGCGGCGGTTGATTTCTGAGCTGACACGGGAGCGTGATCGCCAGATACTGTGCGAATACTACCTGGAGGAGAAGGATAAAAAAACGATTTGTAATGAATTGAATCTGGACCACCGGCATTTCGATCGGGTAATATGGCGCGCCCGCCGGCGATTCGAGCAATTGCTCGATGAAGAAATGAAGGATTTTCTCGATTAACAACAGTACTCAAGGCGGGTTATTCAGTAGAATTTTAATATGACAGTTTTAAGGTTTGAAGATGACAACCTTGTTGATGATTACTTACGCGGAAAGCTGCATGAACATGCACTTGAAGCGTTTGAGAAACGCTTGCTGGAAGATCCGACTCTGCTGAAACAGGTCCGTCGCCGGGAAGCCATGATCAAGGCATTGAAGACCGAGCGGAAAAGTCTCGGGGCCGCTTGTGCCAAGCGGAAAGACCAGATGGG